>Ga0247735_1000102_pt1 | contig 43616 bp, 44 predicted proteins | sample UWRJL178409R2_FD_180934 | JGI IMG/M metagenome (GOLD analysis project Ga0247735, IMG submission 180934) | Plant litter microbial communities from Arlington Agricultural Research Station in Wisconsin, United States - UWRJ-L178-409R-2 | ecosystem: Environmental > Terrestrial > Plant litter >... | reverse complement strand
GGAACCACTGGGAGTAATCCAATTGAGGTGGTGCTGGCCGTGATCGATAAATTGCTGCCAGTACCATCTCGCCGGAGAATCAGTACCACCTGAGTGGACTAGCGGTTCCACCTAGGGCTACTCGCCAGCTCAGCATGATGACCCTGGACCAAGTCGACGTGAGGCCGCACATCGGTATCACTCTGAAGATGGGCAGGAACCCCGCACCCCTACCCGACGAACTGATCCCTCTTTTCCTGGCTCATCTTGAGAACAGGCAGCACGGCGGCACCGTGAACACCGGGACCAACTGGCTCTTCCCTGGAATTCGTGCCGGCAGGCCCCGCTCCCCCGTTACCCTCCTGTTTCAGCTTCGAGACAAGGTCGGGATCGACATCCAAGGCGTCCGCAACACGACCATCCGTGGCCTCGTTGAGGAAATCGACCCACACTCCCTCTCGAAACTGCTCGGATACAGCAGGCAAGTCATGGCAAAACATGCGAGTGCTGCCACCATCCCCTGGTCAAACTACGTGATCGACAAAAATCCTCGCTATGCAAAAGAGCGCCCGGACACCGGCAACGACGACACCAACCTTTAGCCAACTGACCTGTTCGGAACGCCTTAACGCGTCCCGCAAGCGAACTCTTTGCTGCGGATGGCTAGATCTAGGCGCGGATCATGGCCATGACGGCGATAACTCCATTACCCAGCTATAAAGATACAAGTCTCGCAATATGCAGGATGTTGAAAAATGGGGAACTATCCGAGGCGGACGATGTCAGGCTTCCTCGCCTAGAGTCCAGTCCAACGCTGCGACGATTTTCTCTGCCACCGGCAGTGCAGCACGTTCATCTGCCGGCAGCGAATCAAAGGTGCAACTTGCCACAGCCAGCGGTGAGGTCGACTTGCCGAGCGAATAGCGCATTGTTCGCTCGCTCCTGCTGCCGCAGATGAGAATGCCAATCGTGGGCGCGTGTTGTTCGCGTTTCAACAGGTCATCGACGATGGCGACGTAGAAGCCGAGTTGCCCGGCATATTCAGGCTTGAATTTCCCGGTCTTCAATTCGACAACGATGTACCGCATCTGCTCCACATGGAAGAACAGCAGGTCGATGTAAAAGTCATCACCTTCTATGTCGAAATGAACCTGGCGGCCAGCAAAGGTGAAGCCGGGTCCGAACTCGCGGAGCGTTTCGACGATGTTGTCAGTGAGCGCCTGCTCAAAATCGCGTACCGCGGCTTCCTTGGCGAGGTCGAGGATGTACGAAAACGTACGGGTCTTTCGCGAGGTGGCGGGCGAGGTCAGAATCCGCTGGTGTGAGCTGATCAACCCAGTTGTTCGGTGCAGCGCCGATGCGCTCGAGCGTTTTGTTCGCAATGTGGTTCGTGAGCGCGTTGCGTGACCAACCGTTTTCTACCGCAGCCGCCGCGTACCGGTCACGCGTTACCCGCTCATCCAGCTTGTCGATGAGGCTGGTGATATGGGTCAAGGGAAGTTTTCCTGCAGGCTGCTGGAATTGTGTCCCGGTCGAGCGATTCTCGAGCGAAGGTGGGCATCTAGGCGAGGTTCGAGCGGGAGAAACCCTTCATCGCGGGGAACTCCGCACGAAGGTCGTCTGCGAGGCGACCCACCACGCCACTCCCCCAAGACGGGGACCCTTGTTGCTGAAGCAGTTCTGCGCCGATGGCGCAATACCAGAGGATGAGCTCCGTGTTGACCACTTACTGGGCGCGTGCTTGCGCTGTGCGGACCTGTGCTTTTAGCCTGCCCAGCACAGCACAGCACGCCCCGGCTGATGTTCGGAATCACTAATCAGCCAGCTTCGTCATGACGTCGTCGACCTTGTCGACGAGCGTCCGGTACTCCGCAATTGCGGCCTGTGCGTCGGCGGGGAATTGTCCTTCCGTGGTGGCATAGCGGGCGAGCTGGGTAACATTGTTCGAGGCAGTCGACATCAAGCGGGTCAGCTGAAACATCTCCGCCACCGCCGCCTTCCGCGCCCTGCTGGTCTCTACATGGGCGCTCGTCGCCGACTAAAACAACAACCGCGGCACCGTCGCATCACTCGTCTTCGCCCGCGAATTGGGATGGGCGTGAAGCCCCTAGCCCAAACACGGCCCGTTGGCGAGAGACCCGCGAGCACTATCCCACCGGGCAAGCGTCGTGGAGTATTCACTTGGTGCTAGACGAACTGGACAATCGGCCTCGCATTGGCTCGGATGTTTTTGACCTCCAGCAAGACTCACTTCCATAAACCCGCTTGCGCGCGAAGCCCGGAGGCCATCGGATGATCCAGGGAGTCCATCCAGCCTTTCACGTCCTCGATCTAACCCCACTGGCGCAAGCTGCTCGCAATATCCGCGTTGGCCAATTGGACACGATTACTCCAGACACGGACCAGGCGGCCAACTGGCGCACAGACCGCCGTGATTGCCCAAACGAAACGCGCCCCCACGGAAAAGCACTGGTCAGGCTCCCCTATCCTTGGTCAAGACGATTCCACATCCAATGCTCGCAATCCCGCAGGACCCTTTGCCATGAAAAGCATTCTTGATTCGCTGCCGGGTTATGGCCTTACCGGCACTGACGCCGGCGACCTGCGGACCGGTTTTCATCGTCTCTGGAAAACGTGGCTCATCGTTTTCGGAATTTATCTTGCAAGCCGGATTCCGGCCTTAGTGGGGTTCGCCATCGCCCAGCACGCTGAGTCCAAGCCTTTCTCTTTCCTCGCGACCCAGCACCGTTGGGACGGCTGGTGGTATCTCTACCTTGCTGAGTTCGGACACCCGGACCAGCTCAACATCCCGGACCGCCCGCACTATGGGCCTTGGGGGTTCTTTCCGGCCTGGCCCCTGATGATCCGGGTCGTGGCCCATGCGTCGCGCCTGGATTACGAAGTTGCGGGCGCTGTCGTCACGATGGTGTTCGGCGTTGCGCTCGCTTTGGTTTTACGCCGGTTCGCAGCGCGCTACGTTGGCGATGACAGGGCGCTATTGGTAGTTACGTTATTCCTCTTTTTTCCGGGCGCGGTCATCCTGTCGCTGCCCTACACAGAAGCCGCGTTCCTCTTTTTCGCCGTCCTCGCCCTCGACGCGCTGATGCGAGAACGCTGGATCATCGCGGCGGTCGCTGTGTTTGGTGCGGCCTCGATCAGGTCGACTGCCGTCGCTGTCCTCGTAGCTGTGGGCGTGCAATTCATCCTGGTTGTGCTTCGCTGGTGGGAGAACCGGGACCAATCGCGCTTCCCGCTGCTGGCCGCGCTTCCAGCGGTCACCGGCGTAGCGGCGTTCTGTTTGACTTTCTGGTACGCCTTCGAACGGACGGGCCGTCCGTTTATCTGGCTCGAGGCGCAGCGCCAATGGGATCAAACTTTGGACTTCGGCATAGGGTTGATCCCCAAAATTGCCGCCGCATTCCACGGCAGGGAACCGGACGGCAGTTTCTATCTTGTGTCGTTCGCCAGTCTGATTCTCTTCGTCATTCTGGTGATCGCCAGCATCCGCTACTGGCGGATATTGCCGCTCCCGGTGATCGGTTACGCCCTTGCTTTGCTTGGGTCGATCCTGCTGTACAGCAACGTCGGACCTCGTCCGCGAATGTTCCTGTCCGTCGTTCCCCTGTTTGTGCCACTGAGTATCGGCGTGACACGGTGGAGGTCATGGGTTCTACCGGCAGTCACACTCATGATTTTTGCCGGGCTTTCGGTGCTCTTCGCGTTCGCAATCCTCTACACACCCCTGCACGTGACAGCCTGAATGAGCGGTGGGGATCAGCCCCATCACGGTTCGACCCACCGGTCGAACACCGTTCATGTGAATGCTTGGCCAAGGGTGCAGCATTCCCCCTCTATTCCGTTCGTGTGGGCGGTTGGGCAGAGGATTGACGCTGTACTTGTTTTTTGCAAGTATGACCGTTATCCGCAACATTGGACCCTTGAAAGGAACACTACGATGACGTCAATGTTCGTAAATCTTCCAGTAACCGACCTGGAACGTGCGAAATCCTTTTACACCGCTCTTGGCTTCACCATCAATCCAGCCTTCACCGATCACAACGCCGCCTGTGTGGTTGTTGAAGAAGACCACAACTACTTCATGATCCTGGTGCGAGAGTTCTTCCAAACCTTCACCGACCTGCCGATTGGCGATCCCGCGGTCAATCCATCGGTTGCCACCGCCTTGTTCCTCGACAGCCGCGAAGCCGTCGACACGTCCGTCGCCGCTGGGCTGGCCGCCGGAGGATCAGAAGCCCATCCCGCCACCGACTATGGCTTTATGTACCAGCGCCAGCTCACCGACCCGGATGGCAACATCCTCGAATTCGGATACATGGACCCGGTTGCCGCGCAGCAGGGTCCCGAGGCATTTATGAATCAGCAGGCCTGAGGTCGATGGCCGCTCGCGACTACGGACAGTACAACGGCGTCACGCGGGGCCTCGAGCTCGTCGGCGAACGCTGGGCGCTGCTCATCGTGCGCGACCTCCTCGTGGGGCCGCGCCGCTATGGAGAGCTCGCCGAGGGACTCCCCCGGATCCCGAGCAATATCCTGGCGGCGCGGCTCAAGGAGTTGCAGGCGGCTGGGATCCTGCGCCGCGTTCCGCACTCCCGCGTCATCGTCTACGACCTGACACCCTACGGACGCGAGCTGGAACCGATTGTGCTGGCTCTTGGCGCTTGGGGATTCAAAGCCCTGGGTGAACCGAGAGAGGAGCAAGTCATCACCCCCGACTCTATGACCATGGACCTTCGGACCGCGTTCCGCTCGGCCGTCGCGGCGACGCTGCCGCCAACCGCGTATTCGGCACGGCTGGGGCCCGCCGATCTACTAATAAAGGTGAACGGTCCTTCCCTTGTTGTCACGCGCGGCGACGGACCGGTCGACCTGGCGTTCACGGCAGGTCGCGGCATCCACTCGATCATTTCTGGCGAGCTCAGCCCGGGCCGTGCGATCGCCACGGGGATGATCGAGGTACTGCATGGGCGCGGTGACTTGCTGGACCGCTTTGCACACACGTTCCACCTCGCCGCCTGATTCCTCATCGCGCTTCTCCGCGAGGCGTCTGGTGTTCGGTCCGCCGGCTTTACTTCGGGCCCGGGGTTCGCTGGCATTCGCGCACAGATCCCTGTTTTCTGCGCGCCCCGGGAGCGGGGAAGCGGCTTTCCGGCGTGCGCTCCCCCGCCGCGGGACGGCCACGGCGAACAGTGCGCCGGCACTGCGTTCACCCGCGCGGCTGCACAATCCCCCACCGTTGACTTCCGCACAGAACTTTCCCGGCCGTAGCTCCACTATTCTGGACACCGATACCGTCGACCTCACGCAGGACGACTCCCCCACCCGAGGAGAACCACATGTCGGTCGGCCTGCTTGCCGTTGTCGATGACATTCTTACCGCCGCCCTCAAAGCGAGCGCGAAGACCGCCGGCGTTGTCATTGACGATGCCGCCGTCACCCCGCAGTATGTCCAGGGGCTTACCCCGGCGCGAGAGCTGCCCGTTGTCTGGCGGATTGCGCTCGGAAGTTTATTCAACAAGTTCGTCATTATCATTCCCGTCGCGTTACTGCTGTCGACGTTTGCTCCCTGGGTGTTGCCGTTTCTTTTGATCATCGGAGGTACGTACCTCTGTTTTGAGGGCGCGGAGAAGGTCACCGAATGGTTCGGCCTTCATCACGGCTCGGATGAGACCGAGGCTCGCGACGAAAAAAAGCTGGTTTTCGGTGCCATCCGCACCGACTTGATTCTCAGCACGGAGATCATGCTCATCGCCCTCGACGGTCTCGACCCTGATTTCGGGATCTGGATGACCCTCGGGGCGTTAGTGGTGATCGGCCTCGGCATGACGGCGCTTGTCTACGGTGCGGTCGCGCTGCTGGTCAAGATCGACGACGTCGGACTGCGCCTGATGAAAAATCCCACGCGACGAATTCGCCGGATCGGCGCACGCATCGTGCGGGCCATGCCCGCTGTTTTCCGTTTTATCAGTATCGTCGGCACGGTCGCCATGCTGTGGGTGGGTGGCCATCTTGTGATCGCGAACCTCGCAGAGACTTTCTGGCACGGACCCTACGATCTGCTGCACACCGTGGCGCATGCCATCGAATCGGCGGGACCGGTCGTCGTCTGGATTGCGGACACCGCGATGTCTGCGGTGTTCGGCATCATCCTGGGACTGGTAGTTGTGGCGATCGTGACCGCAGTCACCCGGGTTCTCAACCGGAACAAAAAGGACCTCGTCAACCACTGACCTGCCTGGCGTCCCGCGCGCACCGTTATGCGGAAAACACGAACCGTAGCGCAGACTCACCCCGCACCACCGTCGAGCCATCGGTTGTAACGCAATCGCAGTGCCCGTTCCGTGCTGGCCGCCCCGGTGACGAACCCCACCACGATGTTCGCCCAGACCGGCAGGGTGACGGGCGAAGAAAACACACCGACATTCTCGGCTACAGGTGGCACCAGTGACAGCGATTCCATGAGCTGGAGAGCAAGCAGGACCAGGCCGACTACCAGCAGCACCAGCGATACAACGCCAATACCGTGACTGGTAGACGGATGAGCGAAGTCAAAGTGTGCCCGGCGTCCTTCGGCGGAGTGGATGTCCGGGGTCAGCAGGCTCTCACTCCCCTCCGCGGTGACAAAGTGACAGCGCTTGAGCCCGAAAACACTGGCGGCGACCTGGATGGTTCCCCCGGGGACGGGGAAAACGGCCGGCACTTTCGATTTGGCGTGCTGCCTGCCGTCCAGGTATAGCTGCGCATTCACCTCTCCCGTTGAGGCATCACCCCCGTGCCGGACATCGATGGCATAAACCACCTCATGTCCGCCTTCAGCTGTTAACGTCAGGTAAAAGAGGGAGCGGGAGAGTAGTTGCCACCAGCGGAATGGTTTCAGCGGTCGCCCATCCCCCGGCTTCACCCGCTGCTCAGCCCGGCGGCGCCGGATGTCGTCGAACATCCCCGTCACCGGAAGCAGCGCACAAGGACGGACAGCACCGGGTGCCCGCTGATGTCTAGGGAGTGAGACCAGACTCGGGGTAACTGCCCTGCCTTATGCTCGCAGGTGGTACCGCCCATCGATTTCAGCGCCGATGTGTTGTGCACCGCCGGGACGGTTCCGATGAGGATGCGTGGTGGGGACGACTGCATCGGGTATTCCTCTCTAGTGGGTGGTGACACCGCAGCGGATGCCGAGGACAAGGCAACACCATGTCCCGGGGACAGGGTCAAGCCCGACACGAGTGCAACCCCCGGCGTGCCCGAGCCAGCCGCAGGCACCTTGACAGGCCAGACCGCGCGTCGACAGGATGTTGGGAGGTCGCAGAACTACGACGTCGCGGCCGTCGGAAGGAGATCACCGTGACCGGTCGCATCCATATCGACCTTTTCACCACACTCGACGGGGTTTCCCAGTCCCCGGGCAGCCCGACCGAAGACAACGACGGATTCACCTTCGGTGGATGGCAGGCACCCCTGATCGACAACACCGTTGGTGAACAGGTGGACGCCGGGATTCAGGCGATGGATGCCCTCCTGCTTGGCCGACGCACCTACGATATCTTCGCTTCCTACTGGCCCTTCCAGCCCCAGGGCCAGGAGAACAGCATCGCGCGGAAATTGAACTCCGTCCCCAAATACGTCGCATCGCGTGGTACACCAGAGCTCCCCTGGAACGATTCGCACCGGGTGGGCGAGAATCTTGCAGCAGAGCTGTCCACTCTTCGGGAGCAATACCAAGAGATCCACGTCATCGGCAGCATCGACTTCGCCCGCACCCTGGTCGCCAGCAACTTGTTCGACCAGTTGAATCTCTGGGTGTACCCGATTGTGCTCGGGGCGGGCAAACGCCTGTTCCCCGACGACGGGTTCGCCACGTCGCTCACGCTGCTCGCCGCAGAAGCTACATCGGCGAACGGGGCGGTCTTGCTGCGGTACGGCCCGACGGGCGAGGTGCCGGGCACCGGGGTAATGGCCTGACAAGCCGGTACCGACCCGGCCGGGTTCAGTTTGCTGGTCTGGTGCACGTCGAGCGAGCCCGGGGTGGGTCAGTCGAGGCGGTGCCGAGTCCGGAAGAATGATGGGTATGGGCACACTGATCATCACCGCACACCCCGATACCGGCTCGCTGACCCACCAGGCAGCCCATCGGCTGCAGCACCTGCTCGGCGATGCAACATCCACCGTCGCCCATCTCGCGCAGGAAGGGTTTGATCCCCGCTTCACGGCGCAGGATCGCCGGGACAACCTGGCACGGGAAATATCGGATCCCGTGGTGGCCGCCGAACAGGAACGGGTGGACGAAGCCACCGATGTTGTGCTGGTGTTTCCGGTGTACTGGTGGTCGATGCCCGCGCTGCTCAAAGGATGGATTGACCGTGTGTTCATCACGGGGTGGGCATTCGGGTTCGACGATACCGACCGTCTGGTCCCCAGCCTCGGGCGGCTGACGATGCACCTGCTTCCCATCTCCGGCACGGCAGAAGAGTCGTTTGCGCGCCACGGCTACGCCCAGTCCTTCACCACCCAGATCCAGCACGGCATCATCGACTACTGCGGGATACAACGGGGCGTCACCGCTTTCGTTTATGACTCCGAGTCTGGAGACGACGTGACCGTGGCGCGCGACCTCGACGTCGCCGCGGCTAGCATTGCCGCAGCGATTACCGCAGGACGGGGCGACGCTGCAGGAACCGACCCGGAAGGAGCACTCGATTCCCGGGGTCGGTGAGCGCCGGATTTGAGTACCATCACAACGTGCCCGTTCCCACTGACTGGATTGCCCACCGCCGGGGTGACGGCGAGTTGCTCGGCTGGATGCGTCCCGAGAGCGACGGCTTTGTCGCCATCGACCTGCTTGGTCGCCCCGTCACCGCGAGCGTCGACTGGCTCACCGCCGAGGAGACCCTCGAGGCGACCGGGATCGGGTACCTCGCCGAACCGTACGAATTAATGCTCGGTACTGGTGACTGGGTGCGGGTGCGGCTGACCGAAGTGACCGCCGATTCCATCCGCGTCAAAACGGAGGATTGGGGCGCGATCGACGTGCCCGTCGACGAGTATGTCGTGCCGCTTCCCGCACCAGCGACCCTTCGCCGGTGGCAACGCCCGTAGACGTCAGCTACAGTTCGCCGTCCTGTGTGACGACCGCGTTGTGTCGTCCGTCCCCACCGTCGTGCTGCGGCACATCAACGATGTTGTACACCAGCCGCGCGAATTGGCCGTACGCCTCCGCCGATACCAGCCGTAGCCGGTCCGATTCGACCCGACGAGGAAATAGAGGAGCGCCGCCGTCCAGCGCAACCGGCGCGATCGACAGGGCGATGGAATCCAGTGCACCCACGTCGAAGAACTGGCCCGCAAGATCCCCGCCGCCCACAACCCAGATGTCTCCCGCCCCCGCAGCGGCCCGAATGTCCGCGAGCAGTTCGGACACGGCACCGCTGACAAAGCGGATGTCTGCGCCTGCGGGTGCGGGAAGGTCCCGGGTCGTAAAAACAAATGTTGGACGATCCCCGTGGAAATCGCGCCATTTGTCCGGGTTCGCGAGGATATCGAACTCGTCGAGCATCCACTGGTACGTTGTGGAACCTTCGACGAGCACCGTTGCCCCGGTGGGGAACAATCCGTCGTCGGGATGCTCCCCACCCGCCACGGCGAACAACCAGCCGAGCGAATTGTCGGTGTCAGCGATCCAGCCGTTGATGGTAGTCGCGCTGTCAAAAAGGATCCGTCCCATAACGGGATCGTAGCCACCACGGTCAAGACAATCGACCCGGTAGTGTCCTTCCCCCAGCATTGGGGCAACCGACGGGTGTGCCATGCTGGGCGCGTGCCTGCCGACGCCATCTATGTGGAGATCCTGATCCGTGCCGACCTCGAACGGGTATGGCAGCTCACACAGGACACCGGGCTGCACCCGCGGTGGGATGCCCGCTTTTCCCGCATCACCCCCATCGGCGAACTCGCGACCGGTGGTTACCGGTTTCGCTACGAGACAAGCGTGATGATCCACACCATCCGTGGGATCGGTACCTCGCTCGGTGAGCGCCAACGTGCCGATGGGACCCGGACTTCCGCCCTCAGGTTCACTACCAACGACCGCCTGTCTCCCCTCGGAGACGGCCGCGGCTATTGGCGCTACATCACGACCGACGATGGTATCCGCTTTATCACCGGCTACGACTATGAGCCAGGCTGGGGCAGTTTTCTCGACCGCCTCGTTGTGCGGCGAATTGTGGGCTGGATGACCGCGTGGAGTTTTGATCGGCTCCGCATCTGGGCAGAAACGGGAGTCGAGCCCGAACGCTGGCCGCTTGCAAGTGTGCTCGCCGTGTGGCGCGCAGATCGTCCACGAGCCTCGCGCACCCTTCGCCGGCCGGCGCGCGGGCGCGCCATGGATGCCTCCCCCGCAACCCTCGACACGCTGGAGCATCCGTGAGTTCAATCTTTGAAACTGCCCTCGGTGCGGACTTCGCCCGGCTGCACCCCATGCTGCAGCGCCGCTTTGGTGTTGGCCTGGACTCCGGCTACGCCTGCATCGGCCGCGGCACGATGTCCGAGATTCGTCGTGGCCCCTGGTGGACTGTCCCCTTCCTTTACATCGGTCGGTTTCGCAATATTCTGATCCCTGATGTAGGCCATGATGTCCCGTTCACCATCGAGAATTATCCTTACCGCGACCCTTTCGGGCGGGAGACCGTGACGTTTGTCCGGGAGTACCGCGTTCGTGCGGCCCCCAGCCGCTTCGACGCCACGATGATCCTGCATAAGGGAGACATTGTGGATTACCTCGGCACCCACCAGCATCTCGCGGTTGATCTCAACCTCCAAGTGGAGAGTGACGGTTCGTTGCGTCTGCAATCGGACCTACAACGGTTCTATGCTGGCCCGCTCGCTTTCCGGTTTCCCATGCTGTTCAGCGGGCGCGCGGACCTGCATGAGAGATACGACGAGGACGCGAAGGTCTTCCGCATCAGCATGGCCGTGCACAACAGGGTCTTCGGATTCCTGTTCGGTTACACCGGCGAATTCCTTTGCGAGTTCGTGCCGGCAGTGGATGCCCCGGATCGCTTAAAGCCGTCGAGACATGAACTGCGCACCTGACACTTCCCAGTGGTAGCGAGCAAGACCAGTGGTCGCAGACCCTTGCAGTGACCGGCCAAGGCATGCCATGGTCAACGGGAACGGAACTCGGCTACCCGGTAGCAGGCCGACCGTTCTGGTATCGACGCCGAAAGGACTTTATTATGCCGAAGCGTTTGTCTCGTCTCGCACTTTCAGCTGCGGCGGTATCCGCCCTTGTGGTCCTGCCCGCCCTGCTCAGCGCTTCCCCCGTCACCGCGTCGAGCAACCTGCCCACCAATACGACCTCAACTCCGGTCACTATCGCCACAGACATCCCACTGCCCGTGATCGCGGCCAGCGACATCTCGGTTGCGGGAACCGAACGAATCCCGGCCGCTCTCCTTCCCGGATACCTCGAATACATCGACATGATGTGGTCCATGGTGAGTTGGATCCACCCGGACGCGGTGCGCCCAGCGACGGTGGTTGAACGTACCGTGACGGCCTCCGAAGTCGCGGAGATCACCGTGACCTGCCTGCGCGGGGAAGGATTCCCCAACGCCCGGGTGGTGGACCACAATGGTGTCGAACCGGGAATCGAGGCGACAAAGGAGCCCGAGAAGTATCACATTGCGCTCTATGTGTGCGCGGCCCGCTACCCAATCACGTAGGCGAGCGTCGCTGGCATGCTCACTGCCAGCGGTTGCAACACCCCTCTGACCCGACCGGCTGAAATCTCTTTGATGTCGGCCGTTGTCCCTACCGTGAGGTTTATGGAAGAAACCGCCAGGCACCCTGCGGACCGGGGCAATGATGAGTGAGCCACGAGTAGCCTGCTCTGCGGCAGGCGACAACGGGGCCGCCTGTCCCGCCGCCGCCGAGCCCGGTGCCCCACTCATCCTCTGCACACGCCACCTCCTGCTGGCCTATGAGTGGGTGGCGAAGGATGTCGGCGTGACCGACACGTTGCCGTCCCCCTGCCTTGCCTGCGGCTCCCGACTCGGCGTCCGATACCCCTCAGGGTGGCTCTGCGCGATCTGCGAATGGAAAGTGGGGATGATCCCCGACGAGCCCTACGCCACGGTGCGCCTGGACGTTGTCTACTACATCCGGTTCGGCGACCGCGTAAAAATAGGCACCACCGCCAATCCACGGTCCCGTCTCTCCCACCTCGTCCACGATGAACTGCTGGCATTTGAACGGGGAAACCGCCTGGTCGAGCAGCACCGTCACCAACAATTTGCTGCCCACCGGATGCTGCGGACGGAGTGGTTCGACCTGCACGATGACATCCGCACCCAGGTGGACACGCTACGGGCTGGGATCAACGATCCGTGGTCACAGTACGCATTGTGGGTAAGCGAGTTGCTGGCATTGCGCGGCTAGTGCCGGGAGGTGGCTACCGGGTCGCACCAGCCACACGGAACCCCGGTCATCGCGCCTTCGCGGAGCAGGTATCCAAGCTTGCGCTCCAAAAAAGTTTCGGACTACATTTCTACCTAGAGGGGGCCTCCACCCCGCTGGATGGCGGGACCGCTCCCGTCTGGCCGGCCAAAGGAGGCAGGAAATGACCACATCAAGCGGGTCCGCCGCAGGTATGCCATCGGGCATGACAACCTCGACGGCGGTAGTGCGGGATCATCATTGGCTCGCCGAACCGACGGAACCCGCCAGAAAAGGCTATGTCGCCTGGCTGCTATTGGCACAGCTGTTCTTCTTCATCGCGCTGCTGGGCCCAGCGATCGTGGGTATCGGTATCAAGATCCAGTCGCTCGTTGCCGACGGAGTCATCCCGGCGAATGGGGGCACCGCTGCAGCAGCAGTTCTTGGCGGTTTCGGGGCGCTTTTCGCGACCATAGCCAACGTCGTCTTCGGACGGCTCTCCGACCGGACCACCAGCAGGCTGGGCCGTCGCCGTATCTGGATCGTCGCCGGCACGGTCATCATGACAGGCGCTTTTGTGATCATGGCTCTCGCCCCGAGCCTTTTGGTAGCGACCATCGGATGGTCGATCGCGCAACTCGGCGCCAATATGACCCTGGCACCCTTCATCGCCACGATCGCCGATCAAGTGCCACGATTCCAGCGCGGGAAAATCACCGCAGCACTCGGCATCGCGCAGAACGTGGGTATCCTCGGCGGTACCTACGTCGCGCAGTGGTTTGCGGACCAACTCTTCATCATGTTTGTGGCCCCGTCCATCCTCGCCATCGTGGTGATGATCATCTTTGCTGTGGTGCTGCCCGATCGACGACTGCCCGTCACCCCACCACGGGCAACCCTGCGGGATTGGGCGGAGACATTCTGGGTCAGTCCCGCAAAATATCCCGACTACGGGCTGGCCTGGTGGTCGCGGTTCCTCATCACCTTCGCCAGCTTCGGGTTCACCACGTTCCGGTTCTTTTACCTGCTGAACCACATCGAGGTACCAGAGGGTCAGATCCCCGCCGTCATCACAACCAGCGTGCTTATCTATACCGTCGCCCTGGTCGTTGTCAGCTACCTCGCCGGCTGGTTGTCAGACAAGATCGGCAAACGCAAAGTATTCGTCTGGAGCTCGACGGCGCTTTTCGCTTTCGGCACCTTCGCCCTCATTTTTGTCGAAGACGTCGGCACGTTCTACGTCCTTGAGGCAATCCTGGGCATCGCCTACGGTATGTACGTCGGCGTAGACCTCGCGCTCGTGGTCGATGTGCTACCGAATCCAGATGATTCGGGCAAGGACCTGGGCGTTTTCAACATCGCCAACGCGCTCCCCCAAACCATTGCGCCGTTGATTGGCGGTTTCCTTGTGTATTCAGGCGACCCGACCGGCAACAACTACGGACTGTGGTTCTCCGTCTGTGCCGTCGCGGCCATCATTGGTGCCATTGTCATCTTCCCCATCAAAAAAGTCAGATAGTTCGCGTTTCCCAACCGTCGGCGCTCGAGCATCCATTACAACAAACGCGCTGATGCTGTCGGATGCTTGGCAACCAGCGTGCTTACCGGGTGCCGCGACGGGTGAAGACCAGGTGGATGACTCCCGTGGGAGAGGGAGTCGCCTCGATAACAAAGCGTTGCTCCAGTGCCTCGAGTCCATCCCAGAGTCGCTCACCCCGGCCGAGAACGACGGGCACAATAACGATGTGCATGTGGTCGATGAGGTCGGCCTCAAGAAATTGCCGGACCGTGCCGACACCACCGCCGATCCGCACGTCACCCTCGCCGGCCAAAGCGCGCGCCTGCGCCAGCGCGGAGACGGGGTCGGCATCAAGAAAGTGGAAGGTTGTTCCGCCTTCCATCTCGAGGATCGGCCGCGGATGGTGTGTCAACACCACGACGGGGGTGTGGAAAACGGGGTTATCACCCCACCACCCTTTCCATTCCTCGTTGTCCCAGGGCCCACGCTGGGGACCGAACTTATTGCGACCCATGATTTCCACACCCATCCCATGGCCCCAGCCGCTGGCGAAAGCTTCGTCGACACCGAGGGAACCCGCTGTCTCACCATGGATTCCCATCTCCCGGAAGGTGCGCGTCTCGAACGCCCATTCCACCAGGAGTGTCCCCGCGTGACCGAACGGGGCATCGAGGTGTTGGCCCTCACCGGTACCAAACCCGTCGAGGGAGACCGAGAAATTGTGCACGCGAACACGGGACATGTCATCTCCTGGGGCGCTTGTCGACCAATCCACTGTATGGCGGTCGTTGTCGACAGCTCAAGGCCACTCCTGCGCTTATCACGCCCGGTCGCGGCCTTTCCTTCGCTGTACCCCATCGCCGAAGGTTCCAAAAGAATGGTGGGCGGCATAACGTCGCTGGCACGCCGTACAGTCGAGGAATGGATTCCCGGCGCTACGAACTGCACAGCTCCGCCGCCGACAGGTCACTTCTTTCCGAGACTGCACCAGACTTCCAGAGGGTGGGCCTCGGTGGACTCCTCAATGACCGCGGCCATCGCGCCCGGCGGGTGAGAGTCCCCGGCTCCGCAGTGGTTACGGGCTACCGCTGGCGCCTCGCCGATTGTTGGGACACAACCTGGTGGCCGCAGGGGATTGCCGTGACCGAACATAACCGCATCCCGCTGCTGGTGACCAGCTGGTACGCGCAGGAGAAACGGGGAAGAAAGATGGGTGCGCGCATCAGCGTTCTCGACCTTCGCGATCCCCGCCGGCCGCGCTACCATCACGTCCTGCTGGTCACCGCCCATCGCCGCGACGGCAGCATCCATTTCGATCCCGTACACGTCCATGCCGGCGGCATCATCGTCGCGGGCGACCGCCTGCTCGTCGCGGCGACGTTCGGTGGGATGCGGGAGTTTCTCCTCAGCGACATCATTCGCACACCCACGGTCGGACGATGGCGAAAGGCCGCCGGCCCGTTCGCATATCGCCACCTGCTTCCCGAGTCTGCCGGCTACCGGCCTGCGAAGGCCCCTCTCACCGAGCGCCTGCGGTATTCGTTTGTTGGGCTGGAAACGGGATCGCGCGACGCGATCGCGCATACGTCCACTGCTCCCGGCGAGAACCAGGCTGGCGTCGCGCTGGTCACTGGGGAATACTCGCCCGAAGATCAGGGGCGTCTGGGCCGGATGCTGCTTGCCGACGGTCGCACCACGATCGAGCGCACCCACGTGCCAACAATCCCCCGGATGCAGGGCGCCGTTATCCACAACGGCGTGTGGTTTGTCACCGCCAGCCGCGGGCACCGCACCAACGGCGACCTGTGGGTCGGTGAGCCCGGGGCGATGAAGCGCCACTCCGGCGTACTGCCGCCGGGTCCAGAAGACATCGCCGCGTGGCCGGATCACGACCAACTGTGGTCGGTCAGTGAATTCCCTCGCAAACGCTGGATCTACGCCATCGGATTGTCCCGTTGGACGGGCAAACCGGCCAGCTGAGAACGCGGCAGAAGGACCCCGAGACACATCGAGGTTTATTCACAACTGACCCTTCCACGCCACTGAACCGATGAATAGACTCCTTCTCATGTTCATCATCCCGTTGGTCGTCTTCCTGGTTGTTGTCGCAGCGCTCATCGACGTCATCACCCGCCAGGATTCGCAGGTGAAGCACCTCCCCAAAATGGCGTGGGTACTTCTCGTTGTATTCCTGCCGCTCATCGGGAGCATCGTCTGGTTTACGGTGGGGCGGGAATATTCGTCGCTTCCGAGTCCGGCCAGCTTCAGGTCACCACGCGTAGCCACCAGACCACAGCCGCGGCGCTCGGACTTCGGCGCGTATGGCCAGCGCGATACCGAAGCAGAGCTCGAAGCTCTTGAACGGGAAATTGAGTACAACAGCAAGCAGGCCCAGATCGATCGGCTCGAGGCGCAACTCGGGGAACGCCGCGGCCGGCCTGAGTGAATCGACGGTGGGACGCGCCAGGTTACCGGGTGCGACGCTGCCCAAGCTCTTTCTGTATCCGCCGCATTCCCGCGTGTAGTCTCGCGGAAACTTTGTGTACGGGAACTCCAAGAATTGCGGCGATCTCGCCGAGGCTGTAGCCGTCGAGGGAGGCGAGGGCGACCACTTCCCCCTGCGCGGCACTCAGTTTTCGGAGCGCCCTGGTCATCCGGAGATAATCGTCCGCGTCCGCCCGCCGGTCGAGCCTATGATCGTGCACAATCGCCGTCACCAACAACGCTGCGGCCCGCGGACGACCTCGTGGACCGCCGGGACCGCGTGCCCGGGTCACCGCACGATCTTGCGCCATCATCAGGACCCACGAGGTGGCGCGACCGCGTCGCCGGTCGAATCGTGCTGCAGAATCCCAGACGTCGGCGAACGTCTGCCGTACGGCCTCCTCGGACCGGTGCGGATCGAGAATCCGCCGTTGCACAACTCGCCGCACCGGACCTGTCATGCACCCCTGGAGTCGTTCCAGTGCGTCGCGGTCGCCCATAGCCACCAGTTGGAGCAATTCGTCGTGGGTGACCATTTCGGCATCCCCGCGGTCAGAGGATTCAATCAACAGTTCCGTCTTGGTGCCGTCCCGGGATGCGGCCGCGGCGACCGGGTCGCCCGGCGTGCCCTCGAGCGACGGTGCGGCCCCGCCCTTGTGCTGCACACTGACTTTGCTCGATCTGTCCATCCCCGCTCCCCCGATCGCCGACCATGCTATTCATCACCAGGGTCCGGGGCGATAGTCGATGATAACTTTTGACGCCGGTCATTCCCAAGGAAGCCACGCACATCCGCCAGAAGTTAGACAGCTGTTGAAAAGCTCCAGATGGCAACTATTGCGCGAGAGCATGTCGAAGTGCCCGCAAATGTGAAGGATTGATCGACGCAAATGGAACTATTGGCAATTCGATTGTTGGACTCAGTCTAATAACCCTAGAGTGGGAACATGGTTGAGTATCTGGTCGAAGATGTCGGACGTCGCTACGTGCCCTACAACGAGGGATTGGCACTCCAGGATGCGGTGCACACCGCGGTGACGCAGGGCACATCCGGCGATACCGTCATCCTGCTCGAGCACACGTCCGTGTATACGGCGGGCAAACGCACGGAAGAATCGGAAAAGCCCGACAACGGTACACCAGTGATCGACGTGAACCGCGGCGGCAAGATCACCTGGCACGGGCCCGGTCAACTCGTCGGTTATCCGATAGTGCGCCTGACCGACCCGATTGACGTCGTTCGATACGTCCGGGATCTCGAAAACGCCTTGATCGCGGTGCTCGACGACATTGGCGTGGACGGACATCAAGTCACCGGCCGATCGGGAGTGTGGGTGGCCGACGGGTCCTCCGAAGCGAAAATCGCCGCCATCGGCGTACGGGTCGCCGATGGGGTCACCATGCACGGCTTTGCACTGAACTGCAGCAACAGCCTTGAACCGTTCGGGCACATCGTCGCCTGCGGAATCCGGGACGCCGGCGTGACCACAATCTCGCGCGAGCTGGGCAGAACCGCCGACCCGGTTGAGCTTGTTCCTTTTGTTCAGCACCGGCTCAACCAGACATTCGCCGCCCGCGCCGGTGTCGCAGCGTGAGCGCCGCACCAGATGGTCGCAAGATGCTGCGCCTCGAAGCCCGCAACGCGGCGACCCCTATCGAACGCAAGCCGGAATGGATCAAAACCAAGGCCAAGTTCGGCCCCGAGTACCGCCACCTGCAGAACCTCGTCAAGACGGAAAACCTGCACACCGTATGCCAGGAAGCGGCCTGCCCCAATATTTTCGAATGTTGGGAAGACCGGGAAGCGACCTTTTTGATCGGCGGCGCCCAGTGCACCCGTCGCTGCGATTTCTGTCAGATCGATACAGGCAAACCTGCGGACTACGACCGCGACGAACCCCGGCGCGTTGCCGAGTCAGTTAAGCAGATGAACCTGCGCTACGCCACTGTAACCGGCGTCGCCCGTGACGACCTTCCGGACGAAGGCGCCTGGTTGCACGCGGAGACCGTCCGCCAGATCCACGCGCACAATCCCGGCACGGGGGTCGAGATACTGGCTACCGACTTTTCCGGCAATCCCGCACTGCTCGACGAAGTGTTTTCTTCCCGGCCCGAAGTTTTTGCACACAACGTGGAGACCGTGCCGCGCATCTTCAAGCGCATCCGGCCGGCATTTCGCTACGACCGCTCACTCAATGTGCTCAGCCAGGCCCGGGCTGCGTCGCTGGTCACCAAGTCGAACCTGATCCTCGGAATGGGAGAAGAGCGCGCGGAGATCAGCCAGGCCCTCCAGGACCTGCACGATGCGGGGACCGACATCATCACGCTCACCCAATACCTTCGCCCGACCCCGCGCCACCTTCCCGTCGCACGCTGGGTTCATCCGGAGGAGTTTGTCGAGCTCAAGGACGAGGCCGAACAGATCGGCTTCCTCGGCGTTTTAGCCGGGCCACTCGTGCGTTCTTCGTACCGTGCCGGGCGGCTGTGGGCACAATCGGTGCAGCGCAAATCGTGGCCGGTGCCGGAAAACCTCGCGCATCTAGCGGCGGCCCCCGCCGTGTAGCACTGCGGGAGCGGCCGGTAGTGATCGCCCTGTCGGTTAGTTGGCGTAGAGCCCGCGCAACCACGGCTCCCATTGCGCCCTCAGCGCCTCCGCGGTGGCGGCACCAAAGTGATGCACCGAGATCGCCACCGGCCCCCCGAACGCGTTGCGTCCAAAAAAGCGGTACAGGGCATCGTCTGTCCGCAGGCCGATAAAGAAGTTGTCCGCGTAGTCGACTACAACAGTCGAGCCGTCGATCCCGGGCAGGTCAACCGTGATGCTTGCTCCGGCGTCGCTCTCCGTGTCGAGCCCGAGAGCCGTCCGCACGGGCTCAAAGGCCCCAGGTCCCTGGGATTCCGGCGGACCCTCGATCTCGGCGTATACCACCGGCTTGCCCGCGAAATGCTCGAGGTACTCGGCCAGCGTATGCATGTAAAACTCGGTGTGTTTGGTGGCGGCAATATATTGGGCATCCCAGTCCTCGGCGAAAACACCGCTGTGCACCCAGCGCAGATAGCTCTTTCCCTCCCCACGCGGTTCGATGACCTGCTCGAGTTGGTTGAACCAGCCGTCCTTCCCCTCCTCGCGCTCGACATGGCGGGTTGGCTTTTCTGCCACCTTCTCCTCGCTGCTTGAGCCGGACTCCGGGTCGGGAAAGAGCCAGCCGGCAGTTCCCGTCGTGACGGCATCCCATACCTGTTCGGGTGTCCCGGGAAACTCGCCCTCAAAGACGATTTCGAATTCGTTGGTCATGGTGCGCTGCTCTCCTTGCGTGTTCAGTCATAAGGCCGGCCGAATCAGGCGGTGCGACTCTGGCGGGGGCCGTGAGTCTCGTGCTGGCCTGGCGAATCGATGGTGGTCCTACCGGAGCCAACGCCGTGCAGAAGCGTAACTCCCAACAGGGCAGAGAATCGAGCGCTTGAGTTCGACGAAAAACACCCACATACCCCAAAGAGCGCCGCGGCGCCAGGCAAATCATCCGCCGATCCCGGGCGCAGGGAACCTCTGGCGATCCCCCCCGTTCGGGGGGTACGTTTTTTAGACGGGAATCGAGCTGGATGCTCCGGCGGTGTCGCTGCCCGTGTTGTTTTGCCCAGTGTCGCGCAGTCCAACAGTGAACAAGGGAGTTCATACATGCGTTCCAAGAGTCGAACCTCAGCACTCACAGCAGGTGCACTGTTCGCAGCGGTGGCCGTGACGATGTCGGGTTGCTCCGGCGCCGGAGGCGGGAGTACCACCAATGCCGACAGCATCAATGTCTTGATGGTCAATAATCCCCAGATGGAAGACCTCCAAGCATTGACTGCCCAGAATTTCACCGCGGAGTCAGGGATCACCGTCAACTACACGGTGCTTCCCGAAAATGACGTGCGGGCAAAGATCAGCCAGGAGTTTTCCTCCCAGGCCGGCCAGTATGACGTGGCATCCCTGTCCAACTATGAGATCCCGTTCTACTCCACCAACGGGTGGCTCGCGCCGCTGGATGCATACGTTGAAGCCGATGCAGAATTCGACCAGGACGACATTCTCCCCGCCTACACTGAGTCGCTCACGGGCACGGATGGCAAGCTTTATGGCGAACCGTTCTACGGCGAATCGTCCTTCTTGATGTATCGCAAGGATGTCTTCGAAGCCAAAGGCCTGACGGTCCCGGACAAACCGACGTGGGACGAAGTCGCCGACCTCGCCGCCCAGGTTGACGGTGCCGAAGCCAACATGCGCGGAATCTGCCTGCGCGGCCAGCCCGGCTGGGGCCAGCTTTTTGCACCCCTCACCACGGTGGTGAACACTTTCGGCGGAACATGGTTCAACGAAGACTGGGACGCGGAAGTCGACGGTGATGGTTTCACCGAAGCGACGAACTTCTACGTCGACCTGGTGCGTGAGCATGGGGAGGCCGGGGCAGCCCAGGCCGGATTCACCGAATGCCTCAACGCCATGACGCAGGGAAATGTAGCCATGTGGTACGACGCCACCTCCGCGGCGGGGTCGCTGGAGGCTGACGGATCCCCCGTGCAGGGCAAGATTGGTTATGCCCAGGCGCCGGTGAAGGAAACGGCCGCCTCAGGTTGGTTGTGGACCTGGTCGTGGGGAGTGCAGGCAGCATCACAAAAGAAGGACGCTGCCTGGGAGTTCATCGCGTGGGCGAGTTCCCGCGAGTATGAAGAGCTTGTGGCGTCCGAGCTGGGCTGGGCCAAGGTTCCATCCGGCAAGCGCACCTCAACCTACGAGAACGCTGATTTCCAGGCCGCTGCACCATTCTTCGAAGCGGAACGCACCGCGATCACCGACGCCGACCCCAAGAATCCCGGCGTGCAACCTCGCCCTGCCATCGGAATCCAGTTTGTGGGTATCCCCGAATTCGCCGATCTTGGCACCAGCGTCTCGCAGGGCATCAGCTCGGCGATCGCCGGCCAGGGAACCGTCGAGGAGGCACTGGCGAAAGGCCAGGAAGACGCTCAAAAGGTCGGCGACAAATACAAGAAGTAGCACCACGTGCAGTGCCGATTCTCGGGCCGGCCGGTCAGGCGGCCGGCCGGCCCGAGGGCCAAGGAGAAGTGAATGTCCACATCCACGTCGTCGGGCACCAGCTCGTCATCGACTTCCGAACGCCGGGCGCCCCAACCACCCGGGAACAGATCACACGGCGGCGGCGACCGTGCCAAACAGAGCGCACTGAACTGGGCACGCCGAGCGCCCCTGCTGCCCGCGCTGGTGTTCCTCATCGTTGTCACCCAGTTGCCATTTGTGGCGACACTGGTCATCTCGCTCCTGAACTGGAACAGCCTCAGACCGGATGAAACAGGGTTTGCCGGTATCGACAATTACATCGAGGTTTTCACTGATTCCGACCTTCGCCAGGCAATTGTCACAACTATCATCCTCACGGTCACCGTTGTGCTGGCCAGCCTTGTGCTTGGATTGGTCCTCGCGCTGCTGCTCGACAAGAAGTTCATCGGCCGCGGCCTGGCACGCACCCTATTGATCGCCCCCTTCCTCGTAGTGCCCGTTGCCGCGGCACTGATTTGGAAGCATGCACTACTCAACCCCACCTACGGTCTAATCAACGGCACCCTGACTTGGATTTGGTCGCTGTTCGGCAGCAGCACTCCCCCGCAACCCGACTGGCTTTCGCAGTTTCCGCTACTCGCTGTGGAAGTGTCGTTGATCTGGCAGTGGACACCCTTCATGATGCTGATCCTGCTTGCCGGCCTCCAATCACGTCCCATGGACACCGTCGAGGCCGCACAGATGGACGGCGCAACACCGTTTGCGATCTTCCGTTACCTGACCCTGCCGCACCTGCGCCAGTACCTCGAACTGGGCGGTCTCCTCGGATCGATCTACATCGTGCAGAACTTTGACGCCGTCTTCACCCTCACGTCCGGGGGCCTCGGCACCGCAAACCTGCCGTACGCGATCTACCAGACGTTCTACTTCGCCAATGAATACGGTCTCGCGTCCGCCGCTGGCGTTGTGGTGGTCATCGGTACCATCATCGTCGCCACCTTCGCCCTCCGCACCGTCTTCTCCCTCTTCAAGAACGAGGCAGCACGATGACCGCTCTCAGCACCGACACCCGCGCCCTCACGATGCCACCGAGCCGGCGGCGGAAGTCACGCATTGATCCAACTCGCAACAACACCGTCGCCGGTGTCCTCGCCTGGCTGTTGGCGCTCCTGTTCGCTGTCCCGGTGTTGTGGATGGTCCTGACCTCCTTCCACTCCGAGACGGATGCTGCGACAAATCCGCCCTCCATCGCGGCCGGGCTCACCCTCGACGGCTACCGGGACTTTTTTGGGGTGTCTTCGGGGGTCAGCCCCTGGCCGCCGCTGATCAATTCCGCAACGGCGTCGGTGGTTTCCACCATCCTTGTCCTGCTGCTGGCATTTCCCGCGGCCTACGCCCTGTCGATCCGCCCGGTCCGGAAATGGACAGACGTGATGTTCTTTTTCCTGTCAACCAAGATGATGCCCGTCGTTGCGGCGCTGCTGCCGCTCTACCTGTTCGCCAAAAACGTCGGCGCGCTCGACAACATCTGGTTTCTTGTCCTGATGTACACCTCTATGAACCTGCCGATCGCCGTCTGGATGATGCGGTCGTTCCTGGCGGAGGTTCCGGTGGAGATGTTGGAGGCGGCGCAGATCGACGGCGCAACTCTCCCCTTGATCCTCCGCAAGGTGATTGCCCCGGTAGCGACCCCGGGTATCGCCGCCACCGCACTGATCTGCTTCATTTTCAGCTGGAATGAACTGTTGCTCGCCCGGGTGCTGACCGGGGTTTCCGCAGGCACGGCACCGGTCTTCCTTACTGGATTCGTTACCAGCCAGGGGCTGTTCCTCGCGCAGGTCTGTGCCGCGGCGACGGTCATTTCCCTTCCCGTACTGATCGCCGGGTTCGCGGCACAGGACAAGCTGGTGCAGGGGCTCTCCCTCGGCGCGGTGAAGTAACCGATGACCACCACGACCGGACAGTTCGCGCCGCCGACCAGTCGGCGCGCCTCAATTCTCCTTGGCGAGAAGCACATCGTCACGGAGGAGATCCCCGTCCCCGCGCTGCACGGCGACGAAGTGCTTGTCAGGGTCGCCGCTGTCGGGGTTTGCGGAAGTGACGTCCACTACTACGAGCACGGCCGTATCGGCGATTTTGTGGTCACCGCCCCGCTGATCCTCGGACACGAGGTCTCGGGGCGCATCGTGGCTACCGGGCCGGAAATCAATCCGGACCGGATCGGCGAACGCGTTGCGATCGAGCCGCAACGCCCCTGCCGTCGCTGCGTGCAGTGCAAAAGTGGACGGTACAACCTGTGTCCCTTTATGGAGTTCTACGCCACCCCGCCGGTCGACGGTGCTTTTACCGAGTTCGTCACGATCCAGGGTGACTTCGCGCACCCGATTCCCGACTCCGTCTCCGACGAGGCCGCCGCGCTCATCGAACCGCTGTCTGTTGGCATCTGGGCGTGCCAGCGTGCCGACATCCACGTCGGCTCCCGGGTGCTGATCGCTGGCGCCGGACCGATCGGGGTGATCGCGGCGCAGACCGCTCGCGCTTTCGGGGCGAGCGAGATCTACATCTCCGATATCTCGCCAGAGCGACTGGACTTCGCGGTCAACCACGGGGCAACCCACGCGGTACATGCGGCAACCGAGAGCACTGACGGACTCGACGTCGATGCGTTCATCGATGCATCGGGCGCGCCGGCCGCGGTGCGCTCCGGTATCCGCGCGGTACGCCCGGCGGGGAGAGTGATTCTTGTTGGACTCGGCGCCGACAATGTCGAGCTCCCCGTCTCCGTAATCCAAAACCGCGAAATCTGGTTGTCCGGCGTATTCCGTTACACCAACACATGGCCGCTCGGGATCGAGCTGGTGGCATCCGGCCGAGTCGACCTCGACGCCCTCGTAACGGGACGTTTTGCCCTGGCCGAAGCCGAAAAGGCACTGGTATCCGGACGCGAACCGGGCGCGCTCAAAGCAATCCTGTACCCGGCTCGCTAGAATTTTTGACTAACGCTCAGCGAAGTTCCTGCGCTGACCATCGAAGGAGATGAGCATGACAAAGCTGTCCAAGGCAACGATCGACCAACTGCCGCTGGAGGTGGCACGGCCGACGTACGACAGGTCGACGCTGAGTGCCGGCATCATCCATTTTGGCGTCGGCGGCTTCCACCGTGCCCACCAGGCGATGTACCTCGACCGCCTGATGAATGCCGGCACAGCGCTCGACTGGGCCATCATCGGGGTTGGTGTCCTCCCCGGCGATGCGCGGATGAAACAGGTAATGGATTCCCAGGACTGCCTCTATACCCTGGTGCTCAAAAACCCGGACGGCAGCCGCGATGCACGTGTCATCGGCTCCATCATCAACTACCTGTTCGCCCCGGACGACCCCGAAGCAGTGATCGAGGCCATGGCAGCGGAGAACATCCGAATCGTGTCGCTCACCGTCACTGAAGGTGGCTACAACTTCCACCATGTGACCGGCGAATTCGACGCGGGCAATCCCGACGTTGTGCACGATCTCGAACCGGATGCTGCACCAAAAACGACCTTCGGGTTGGTCACCGCGGCGTTGGCCAGACGCCGGGACCGCGGCATCCCCCCGTTCACGGTGATGTCCTGCGACAACATCCAGGGAAACGGCGACGTCGCGCGCACCATGTTCACCGCGTTTGCCACGTTGAAGGATCCCGAACTGGGCGCCTGGATCGAGGAGAACGTGCTGTTCCCCAACTGCATGGTCGACCGCATCACCCCGGTCACCAGTGATGACGACCGCACGTCGATTTCCGAACAGTTCGGGATCGAGGATGCCTGGCCGGTTGTCGCAGAGCCTTTCGAACAATGGGTCCTCGAAGACAAGTTCACCCTCGGCCGCCCGGCCTGGGAAGACGCCGGGGTACAACTTGTCGAGGATGTCGAGCCGTATGAGCTGATGAAGCTGCGCCTGCTCAACGCGAGCCACCAGGGTATGTGTTACTTCGGCTACCTCGCCGGATACCGGTACGCCCATGAAGTCGCGCAGGATGATGAGTTCGCCCGGTTCCTCCTCGACTACATGGACGAGGAAGCCACGCCCACCCTGCATGCCGTGCCCGGGATCGACCTCTTCCAGTACAAGCGCACCCTGATCGAGCGTTTCTCCAACGAATACGTCCGCGATACGCTCGCCAGGCTGTGCGCGGAGAGTTCTGACCGCATCCCGAAATGGTTGGTCCCGGTTATCCGAATCAACCTCGAGAACAATGGCGAGATCTTCCGCTCGGCGGCGATCGTTGCCAGTTGGGCACGCTACGACGAAGGGGTCGACGAGGCGGGTGAGTCGATCGAGATTGTCGACAGGCTCAAAAACAAACTGATGGCCGCCGCCGCACGCCAGGGTGACGATCCGCTGGCGTTTATCTCCGACCGCGAGGTGTTTGGCGACCTGGTCGATAACGAACGCTTTGTCGAGGCGTATCTGCGTGCCCTCGAGAGCCTGCACAGTGTTGGTGCCGCCGAAACCATCCGCACCCTAGTGGGACGCACCAAAGTGGGCTGACCCCGCTGGGCGGGCGTTCTAGTCTTCGAGCGCCTGCCCGCGCAGGTCCGGCAGGGTAAGCGCCGCCAGCGCGGCAACGATAAATACCGCCGCGAAGATCGCGAACGGTAACGCGGTGCCACCCGCCGCCACTAAAAGCGGCACACACAATGGCGCGATGATCGACGCCAACCTCCCGAAGCCCGCCGCCCAGCCGGCACCCGTTCCGCGCACCCGGGTGGGATACAACTCGGGGGTGACCGCGTAGAGCGCGCCCCAGGCTCCGAGGTTGAAAAAGGACAGCATGCTGCCGAAGACCAGGATGCTGGTCACATCGGTCGCCGTCGCGAAGAGTCCGGCGGACAGGGCGGAGCCGGAAAGGAAAACCGCCAGAGTGATCCGTCTCCCCCATTTTTCGACCAGCCAGGCAGACAGGGCGTAGCCGGGAAGTTGGGCGAGGGTGATCACCAGGGTGTACTCGAAGGATTTGACCAGCGGGAAACCGGCGGCCACCAACAGCGTGGGCAGCCAGATGAACGCCCCGTAATAGGCAAAATTGACGCAGAACCAAACCAGCCACAGTGACACTGTTCGCCGCCGAAGGGCGGGCCCGAACAGTGTGGCGAGGGGACCGGCAGTGGTATCGGACCGGGCACCGTTGGGCGTGGGTGGGGCGGCCTGCGGGAACACTGTGTCGGCGAGGCCCGGCGACGCGGCTGCTTTGTCCGCCGCAGATTGCTCGAACGCCTGCACGGTCGCCTCCGCTTCAGCGTGCCGGCCCTTGGCTTCGAGGAAACGCACCGATTCCGGCAGCCGCAGTCGCACAAAAATGGCCCACACCGCCGGTACCGCGCCGAGGGCAAGCGCCCAGCGCCAGCCGTTGTCGCCCTGCGGCACAACCAGGTAGCCGATGAGCGCTGCCGCGGTCCAGCCGACGGCCCAAAACGATTCGAGGATAACGATGATGCGACCGCGGATGCGCGCCGGGGCGAATTCACTCACCAGGGTTGAAGCGATAGGCAGTTCCGCGCCGAGCCCGAGGCCAACAAGGAACCGCAGGGCAATGAGAGCGCCGATCGACCACGACAATGCCGACACGCCGGTCGCTAGCCCGTAGACCAGCAAGGTCAGCGCGAAAACCTGGCGTCGGCCAATCCGGTCGGCCAGTAGCCCACCAACACTTGCACCGATGGCCATGCCGAGGAAACCGGCGGACGCGACCAGCGACAGCTGGGAGCTCTGGGTGCCCCAGACGATACTGAGTTGCGCGATAACAAAGGAGATGAGTCCCACATCCATCGCGTCGAGCGCCCAGCCAATCCCGGAACCACCAAGCAACCGGGAGTGTCGCGGGGTCCAGGGCAGTGCATCGAGCCTCTGCGATCGGGTACGCGTCGTGACGGGCTCCATGGGATCCTTTCGAAAGCACGAACTCGGGCGGGCGGCCCCAGCGGGGCCTGCAGACGACACTAGCGAGTATGCCGCCCATCCAGCAGCGCTGATGGCCGGGCGGCTGGTCGATAATGGGCAGGTGAGCATTCCCCCGACCGACGCCTGGCCCATCTATCCCGATACCACTCGCTGTCCCTGCCAGAGCGGGGAGAGGTATGGCGCGTGCTGTGGGGTTTACCACCGCGGGGACTCGCTGGCTCCGACTGCCGAGCGTCTGATGCGCTCGCGGTATTCGGCCTACGCCACCGGCATGCGCGAGTACCTGCTGGCCACCTGGCATCCACAGACTCGGCCGGCCGAACTGGAACTGGACCGCCACACGCGATGGTTCAGCCTGGAAATCCTGTCGCGGGCCGAGGGCGGCCTGCTCGACAACTCCGGCAACGTCGAGTTCGTCGCCCGCTATCGCTCCGACGGTGTTGTCGGTGAGCAGCACGAAACAAGCCGTTTTGTGCGCGAAAAGTCCGCCTGGTTGTACCTCGACGGTCTCTGAGACTGTGGCACCGCGGTGTTCCAAACCAGCAGGTGTCGATTAGCATGGACGAAGCACTGAGGCTCGTGTTCCCCGGCCACTGCTGCTTCGGCGGTGTCCGAGTGTAAATATTTGTGCCCGGTGCGCGACCTCTGTCGCCGCGGGTGCCGCGCCGGAGAATCCGCCCCATGAGCATGCCCACGATCCGTTTGTCCTCCGCCCTCGGGCTGGCCGTACTGACGTTGTCGACCTTTATCGCCATCACTACCGAGCTTCTCCCCGTTGGGCTCTTGCCCCAGATGAGCCGTGAATTCGGCGTTGAAGAATCCACGATGGGACTGATCGTCACCGTCTACGCACTCGTTGTGACTGTCCTCGCGATCCCACTGACACGGTTCACGGCCCGCCTGCCCCGCAAAAGTCTGCTTATTGCCACCCTCGTCGGCTACGGCCTGAGTAACCTCATCGTCGCCCTTGCGCCGACCTTCGTTGTCCTGTGCATCGGCCGCAGCGTCGGCGGACTCGCCCACGCACTCTTCTTCTCCATCGCCTCGGCATACGCGTCCAAACTCGTTCCGAAACACCTGGTCGGTCGGGCCATCGCCATCACGTACGCCGGTGCGTCGATGGGATACGTGCTCGGCATCCCGCTGGCGACTTCGGTCGGCTCCTGGGTCGGTTGGCGGGTCGCATTCGGCGCGCTCGTGGGCATTTCCGCCCTTTTGGTGCTGGTGACCATCAGTTTCCTCCCTGCCGTGTCCGGCGACGCCAACAGCCACAACGGAAACTTCCGCGCCTGGCGACGTTCCGGCCTCCTCGCCGTCGGCGCGGTGAACGCTGTCCTGTTCCTCGGCCATTACACCGCCTACACCTACGTCTCGGCCTTGCTCGGCCTCGCCGGGGTGGAAGAATCTGAGGTCGCCGGGGTTCTCCTGCTGCTCGGCGGAGTCGGAATCATTGGGCTCTGGGCCGCAGGAATGACTATCGACCGGGCACCACGACGTGGTCTGCTGGCGACCATCCTGATCATGGGGGCGAGCCTCACCGCGTTGGCGTTCGCACAGGACTCTTTCCCGGTGACTATCGTGGCCGTCGCTGCCTGGTGCATGGCGTTCGGTGCGGCGCCCACCTTTATGATGACCGCCGCTATCCGCACCGGCGCCGTCTCCCCTGACATTGCCGGCGCGGTGGTCAACGGCACCAGTAACCTCGGCATTGGGGCCGGTGCAGCCATCGGGGCGCAGGTCTTCGCCCTGTCGGGTGCCGGCGCGTTGCCGCCGGTTGCCGCGTTCCTGGTGATCGCCAGCCTCCTCGTGGTGTTGTTCGCCCGCCAGGCATTCCCCAGCCGGCCACACCGCGAGAACCTTGGAACCGGATCAATCACCCTGCCGCGAGTGCCGGCCGGCCACTGAGCCGCAGCCGAACACTGTTCAAGCGCCGGGGTGCCAACCGAGTGCCGGGGCGACGTGTTCGGCAACGGCATCCAGGGTGCGCAGGTGTGCGTCGATTCCTCCCGGTGCCGGGAGGGTAACCGTGAGCTCGGTCACCTCGGCCAACGCTTCATCGGCGAGAAGGCCGTCGATGATGCGGGCGGGTTCCCCTGTATGGACCTGGTCGAACCGCATCGGAATTGACGTATCCCGCGGTCGGCCGTCCGGATACATCCGGTCATTGTGCCCCTGGATGTACGCGGCGTAGGCCGCCTCGTCCCGCGAATCCACAAATGGAAGGATGACCCGCCCGGCCGCAATCCGCGGGGCCCGGCGGGATCCTGCCTCCGATGCGGTGAAGGCCTCCTTGTATGCACGCAACTGCTTGGCTTGCCCGGCGGAAAAGGCGTCGCCGGTCTCCTCGGAATTGAGTGTGGAGACATTGATGTCGAGTCCCTGCTCCCCGGTGCGCCGCGCGCTGGCGAGACTTCCCGGCCCGTACCAAACGCGGTCGGCAAGTCCGGGCGCATCCGGCATCGCGCGCAGGTCGACGTTGGGTGGGATGCTCATAAACCCGCGACCGCTGTTGGCGAGCGACTTCCCGGCCAGGGCATGCCTGAGCCGCTGCAGGCGGTGCTGCGCCTCCGCGGCGAACGGGCGTTCGCTTGCGCCGAAGACGGGATCGAGGATTGGGGCGAACTGCGGGATACCGGCGGCAACGCCCAGCTCGAGGCGGCCGTCGCTGAGCAGGTCGACCGTAGCGGCATCCTCGGCAAGCCGGATGGGGTCCTCATAACGCAGCGGAATGACGCCGGTACCCAGCCGGATGCGCGATGTCACCTGGCTGATTGCCGCCAGCAGCGTCAGCGGGCTGGACGGGAATTGTTCGAAATGCCTCACCCGCACCCAGCCGATATCGAAACCGAGCTGCTCGGCATGGGTAAACAGCCGGATGCCGTCGTGCAGCGCCTGTTGTGCGCCACCGGGGCCGTAGGGATTCGGGACGAAGGTGAGGAAGCCCAGTTCGAGGCGTCGTGCTGGCATACCCACACGCTATCGGGTGCGGACTTCCACCGCGTCACATGCGGACACGCGGGCTGGGGAACGGGGAAACCACGAAACCTGGCGGATACGCAAAGGTAACGACTCTGCAATCCAGGTGTCTTGCGCACGCCTCCTTTTGGGCGTTTAACGGAAAGGGAGAGGTACCTAACGAAACGAGGCTTTTTATGAGCAAGCACACCTCACACGGTTCATCTATCCCACCAGAGCACGATCCCGCGGAGGAACTGGAAAATGACCGGGAGCGATTGGGTGACGCACTCTCCGCGGTCCAGGACTTCTCCTCGGAGCAGGAGGGGTACCACAAAACTCTGAAACCCCGGCAGTTGCAGATGATTGCCATTGGCGGCGCTATTGGTACCGGCCTGTTCCTCGGCGGCGGGGGACGTCTCGCCACCGCCGGGCCGTCATTGATGATTGTCTACGCGGTCTGCGGATTTTTTGCCTTCCTCATCTTGCGGGCCCTCGGTGAGTTGGTGTTGCACCGACCCTCTTCCGGCTCATTCGTCTCGTACGCCCGGGAGTTCCTCGGTGAGAAAGCGGCCTTCGTCGCCGGCTGGATGTACTTCCTCAACTGGGCTATGACGGCAATCGTGGACGTCACCGCGGTGGCGCTCTACGTCAAGTTCTGGAGTGCCTTCACCGACGTTCCACAGTGGTTGCTCGCGCTGATCGCCCTGGCCGTGGTGCTGTCGCTCAACCTGGTCTCGGTGAAGGTCTTCGGCGAGATGGAATTCTGGTTCGCCATCATCAAGGTTGTCGCCCTCGTCGCGTTCCTGATCATCGGCGCCATCTTCCTTGCATTCCAGTTCCCCACTGACGTTGGCACCCCCGGGCTCAACATCCTGGCCGACAACGGGGGGTTCCTGCCCAACGGCCTGCTTCCCACGGTGCTGGTCGTCCAGGGTGTGGTGTTCGCGTATGCCGGTATCGAACTGGTGGGAACCGCCGCCGGAGAAACCGCCGAGCCGCGGAAGATCATGCCGCGCGCGGTGAACACGGTGGTGCTGCGAATTGCCGTGTTCTACGTCGGCTCCGTACTGCTGCTTTCGCTGCTGCTGCCGTATACCGAATACAAAGCTGGAGAGAGCCCCTTCGTCACGTTTTTCTCCAGCATTGGCAGTCCAGCGACGGGTGCCATTGCCGGAAACATCATGAACTTCGTGGTGCTGACGGCCGCACTGTCCAGCTTGAACGCCGGCCTGTATTCCACCGGGCGAATCCTGCGGTCGATGTCGATGAATGGTTCCGCCCCGGCCGCCCTCGGTGTGATGAACCGCAGTGGAGTGCCCTACGGGGGAATTCTGCTGACCGGTGCAATCACCCTGCTGGGAGTCGGACTGAACGCGATCGTTCCCGAGCAGGCCTTTGAGATTGTGCTGAACATTTCGGCACTCGGCATCGTCGCCGGCTGGGGAATGATCACCCTCTGCCAGATCCAGCTGCAACGCTGGTCGAAGCAGGGAAAGATGGAGCGTCCGTCGTTCCGCCTCTTCGGCGCCCCGTTCACGGCCTACCTCACCCTGGCGTTCCTCGTCGCTGTGCTGGTACTGATGGCGATCGATTTCCCCGTCGGCACGATCACCATCGGCTCACTGGTCATCATCATCCCCCTGCTGATGCTCGGCTGGTACCTGTCCAAGGGCCGAATCCTGGCGATCGCACAGGAGCGGGAAGGATTCACGGGAACCTACCCGGTCATCGCCGAACGTCCCGGGATCGATGCGCAGCGCGACGATCCTCCTCGGGAGGGGCCTACCAAGAAGTAAAACCGGGCGATTCGAGCATCGTTGTGTCGGAAGTCACCGCGGCGCGGTGGCTTCCGGCACCGCGGGTGGTCGGCCGCGTGGTGTGCGGGCAGGTCAGGCCGATGCAGTCAGTTCGACGCAGCATCCCTCGGCCGCAACCCAGCCGAGCATTGCGCATTTGACACGCATCACATACTTCGCCACACCCTGGAATGCCACGGCGTCCCCCAGGACATCAATGTCCGGCTCATCCCCCGCGCCGCGTGAGCGCAGCATCAGGCGAAACTCGTCGATGGTCGACTGTAGTTGGCCGAGCGTCATGCCCGGGGCAAGTTCGGACAGCACGGAGGCCGAGGCCATCGAGATGCTGCATCCGTCGCCGCGCCAACCGAGCGACGCGATTTCGTCGGTGCCGGGTTTCAGGGCGACCTGCAGGGTGATCTCGTCACCGCAGGTGGGGTTGCGTTCGAAGCGCTCGGCGTCGGCGTGCTCAAGCTCTCCGAAGCCGATCCGACGCTTCGAATGGTCGAGGATGACCTCCTGGTAGAGACCGGCAAGGCTGTCAGACATCTTCTTCTCCGAAATACGAACGCACGCGACCCATAGCAGTGACAAATTTATCGACGTCGCCGGTGGTGGTGTAGACATAGGCGCTCGCCCGGGTCGTGGCACTCACGCCGAACCGACGGTGCAACGGCTGGGCGCAGTGGTGGCCAACCCGGACGGCAATACCCTGGGAATCAAGATACTGGCCGACGTCGTGCGCGTGCACACCGGCCACGATGAAACTGACCAGCCCGGCACGTTCGATTCCCGCTTCCGGTCCTACAATCCGGATGCCGGGTAGTACCGCGAGTCCGGCGAGCATCCGCTGGGCAAGGTCGTTCTCCCGCTGCTCGATCCGATCGAGACCGATCGCCTCGAGGTATCGCACTGCTTCCGCGAGGGCCACGGCCTGCGACACCGGTTGCGTCCCTGCTTCGAACTTCTGGGGTGCCGGCATAAAATCACTGCCCTGCATCGTGACGGTGGTGATCATCGAGCCGCCGGTGCGGAACGGGGGAAGCGCGGCCAGCAGCTCGGCACGCCCGTACAGCACCCCGATTCCGGTCGGACCGAGCATCTTGTGGCCCGAAAACGCCAGGAAGTCGACGTCGAGTTCGCGCACGTCCAGCGGACGGTGCGGCGCAGACTGGCAGGCGTCCAGCACCACAAGAGCGCCGACCTCGTGCGCCAGGTCGATAAGTTCCCGGGCCGGGGCGACGAAACCGGTGACATTCGAGATGTGCGCGAACGCGAAGACCCGGGTGCGGCTGGTGAGTACCGCGCGGACAGCATCCACCGACCAGGTGCCGTCGTCGGCGACGGGAACATAGGTCAGTGTGGCCCCGGTGAGCGCGGCGAGTTCCTGCCAGGGCACTAGGTTGGCGTGGTGCTCAGCCTCGGTGACGAGGATCTCATCACCCTCGTGCAGCGCAAAGCGCTGCGCCGCCACACCTCCCCGGCCCCGGCTGGCGTTCGCCATCGAGTAGGCGACGAGGTTCAGGGCGTCAGTGGCGTTGGATGTCCAGACCACTTCGTCGATACCGGCATTGATAAACCCGGCGACGGTCGCCCTGGCGTCCTCGAACGCCTCGGTTGCAAGGCCAGCGAGGGTGTGAGCACCGCGGTGTACCGCGGCGTTGGTGTTCTCGAGGAAGTGGCGTTCGGCATCGAGGACAGAGCGCGGACGCTGGGCGGTCGCACCCGAGTCGAGGTAGACCAGGGGTTCGTCGTTCACCCGCACGGCCAGCGCGGGAAAGTCCGCACGAATAACATCGACGTCGAGGTCAGTCAGCGCGGTGGCGGAGGGGGCTAGTGAGGTCACGCGGGGCACTTCAACCTTCTGAACGGGGGTGGCGTCCGCGACTGGCCATGCGGCAATGCCGCACGTTCGTCAGCGAATGTAGTCCAAGCCTACGCATGCTGCCCAGACCGCATACAAAATTCACCCCGTCTTTCACCCCCGGTCCTCCGCGATTCGCGCCAGGGCTGGGCAGACAGTGTGGTGCAGGAAAGGGCAGCGCCAGACAAATACTGGGATGTACGCAGAGCCCGCCCGGCACGGGAGCATCCCCCGAGATCAAACCGTTATCACGGAAAATTCGGCACAGACGAATTGTCAACCACTTGACTACTGGTATTTCTTATGGGATCGATTCCAGTAGTGCGTTTACTGAACCTGTTGTCTGCTTAGCCATTACTGTGAGGTTCACCGAGACAAGACAGATCGGTACAGACAAGAGCGTCAGGGCGTCCCTGTGATGGTTTCCCGGCGTTGTCCGCACACTGCAGGGAGTGACAAATGCACAAAGCAGAAGCCACGAATTTCCTCGCGACGTTGATCAGCCCGCGAACGCCCGCCATCGTGCTCGGCCGGGGGCGTGACCCGGAACGATTTGCGGGGATGCTTGCCAGCGGCCACAGCCTGGTCTTTTTCGGCGCTCCGGGATTCGGCAAAAGCCATCTGGCCGAAGCCGTGGATTCGCACCTGAAGGCCCGGGGCACCCCCACGCTGAAGATGCGGGGAACAGCCTTGTCCCGGGACTCCGCTCTCGGGTCGCTTTCTGCCGTCCTCGAGACGGTTCCGGTCAACCCGGACACCAGCGCTGCGCCGACGGCGGCGTCGTTTCTCGCCCATGCCGTGCTGAAGACCGGCGCAGAGCATCCCATTGTCGCCGTCGACGACGCTCACCTGCTCGACCCCCAGAGCGCCGAGATTCTCTGCCGCCTCGCCGCCGATGGCGCCATCTCGCTGCTGCTGACGTCCTCTCCGGTTCCCCTACGGTTTGGCAACGGTTCCGATGCCCAGACTTTCCAGATCATCACCTCGCTCTGGATCCAGGGCAAAGCCGAACGTATCGACCTGGAGGCACTGTCTCCGGACGAGGCAACCGACCTCATCGCAACGCTCGCCCCCGGTGCCGTGTTTGACACCGCGACCCGCATCGCACTGTACGAGCGCAGTGCCGGGTCTCCCCTGCTGCTCCGCGAGCTGACCGCGGAAGTCCTCCGTAACAGGTTCCTCCTTGAGGATCGCGACACCCTCTCCCCCAGTGCCGTCCCGCCGTCGGGACGCCTGCTGGACCTGCTCCGCCTCCAACTCACCCCGCTGGCCCCCGGGCAGGTACACGGCCTCGCGCTCCTCGGCCGGGTGCACATCCTGTCGCACGCGCACAGCCTGGCCATTTTTTCCCCCGCTGATCTGCGCGACCTGGTCCAGCGGGGGTTCGTCTCCCGCTCGCAGAAGGGAGAGGAGCGCGTCATCGCGCATTCGGTCTACGCCGAAGCTGCCCTGACCATGAGTGATGCTTATGAACTCGAGATTCTCGCTGCCCGCCTGGCGAACACCCTGCTGACCAGCCATGCCAGCGGCCGTTCCCTCAGCGAGACCGAGTGCGTCATCGTCGCGGAGACCTGGTCAACCCGCCCCACCCTCGATGAGGAGTGCGAACGGTATGGCCTCGACGTTGTCAGTGAGATCCTCACAACAGCCGCCCGCCGCTGCAACTGCATGGGGATATCGGACAGCGGCATCGCGTACGCCAGACGGGCCTACCAACTGCGGGTCGACACCCGCTCGAGCATCGAATACTCCCGCGCGCTGACTACCATCAATCGTGACAGCCAGGCGCTCGACGTGCTTGCGGGCGCAACGTCGACGTTCACGGATGCTGCATCTGCCGCCTACGTCACCCGGTGGTGGGCTGCTATCGCCAGCCGCCAGGACACTGCGCCCGAGATGCTCGAGCACCTTGCCGAACAGGCGACTACCTGGTTTCCCGGCGACAGCACAATGCTTGGCGAGGTTGCGATGGTGCGCCTCGGCACCCTCGGTCGCCAGATGGACCGGCTGGAGGTGATCGCCGCCGCGGACAAGATCGTCGCGAACACCACCTTCAGCAGTTCGGTGCGCGCCCGCGCGGCCTGCCTCAGCGCGTTAGAGAACATTGTCCGTGGTGATGGCGAACGGGCCCGCGAGCTGATCCGTCTCGCCACCGGGCTGCAGGGCCCACACGGGTCGCAGAACGTGCCGTGGGACGGAATCGATGACGAGCTGGCGATGGCCGTACTGGTCGCCGGTATTGCCGTGGACCTGTTGACCGGTCGGGACGTCGACGCCCTGGCATCACGACTCGACGCCCGGATCGAACACCTCGTACGGAACAAGGAATACAAAACCCTCGGCCACCTGTTGGTGTCCGCCGCCGAACTGGCGCAGTTCCGCGGCGATTCGATGACCCCGGTTGTGGAATTCCAGGCTGCGGAGTCCCGGTTCCTGCGGTGCGACCCCATGATTTGGCTGCCCTGGGTACAGGCCATGCATGCCAGGGCCCTCGCCGACGTTGGACAGATGCAGGACGCCATCGTGAAACTGCGGGAGTCGACGTCGCTGTCCTCGACCATGGGTTCCAATGAGTGGCTGCGCTTTATTTCCGAGTGCACCGCGGTGGAAATCCTCAACGTGTCCGGCGATGAGTTCGCCCCTCGCGCCGTCGCGGCATCGGTGACGATGGAGCTTGAAAACGGCGGTCCCGTTATCCATGCCTGGCTGCTCTATGAGCTTTTCCTGCACGGGGAGAACCCTGACGAGGTTGTCGGCGTGATCGAGGCAGCTGTCGCCACCACCAACCTCCCTATCCTGGCAACAGCGGCTCGCCACGTTCGTGCGGCGGTCGACCAAAATGCCGCAGCGCTGGACGACGTGGCATCCTCGTTCGCGAAATTGGGGGCATTCGGCAACGCCAATGTCGCCAGCGAATCGGCGGCGGAACTGCATCGCGAACAGGGCGACCGCACCTCGGCTTCGCTCAGTCGGGCGCGGGCGTCAGGTTTTGCGGAATCCTCGCACGGGGCGAACAACCTCACCATCACCGACGCCGCCCCGGCACCAGGCCGACTAACCGGCCGGGAGAGCGAAGTTGCCCTGCTGGCGGCACGGGGCTGAGCAACCGCGATATCGCCAGGGCGCTGTTCCTGTCGGTGCGCACGGTGGAGTCCCACCTCTACCAGGCCAGGGTCAAACTAGGCGCCGCGTCCCGGCGTGACCTCGGCGCGCTGCTGAACTCGCAGGTATTGGGCTAGCACCCGCGCCGGGCCTTACGGCCCGGCGCCGGTTACTCGCCGAAGCCCGACCCGATCAGTTCGCGCAGCGCTGTCACCGCTTCCTGCGCCTGAGGCCCATGGGCTTCCAGCTCGATCTTTGTGCCCTTGCCGAGGCCGAGCGACATGATCTTCAGCAGGCTCTTCGCCTCCACACCGTTGATCCGGATCGACGCGTCGAAGGTACTGGCAAGCCGCACAAAGTCTGCGGCGGGCCTGGCGTGTAAGCCGGATGCATTGATCAGGGTCGCTGTTCCGAACACAACGCCGGGTTCCGGCGCGGGCACCGGCCGGCTCTCCTGCGGTGCATCCGCCCCAGCAGCTTCGGAAACTGTCTGGTTTGCCGACTCTGCCGCCGTGAGTACCTCGTCGAGGGTTCCACCAACCTCGGCGGCGACGGCAGCGGCCACCGCACCCTCAACCAAGGGGGCATCGGCGATGCGCACACGAGATATCACCTCGTCGTCGAGGAAGTCGATCGCCGTCTCCGCCGTCAGGATCGCTGAGCCGAGATCGCAGAGCACAACAACCCCGTCCCCGCTGTCAGCGGCGGAGATCGCTTCCGTTACCTTGTCAAAGCTGGTGCCGATTCCGCCTTCGTCGGTTCCGCCCGCCGCCTCGATCTGTACACCAGCGGCCATTTGGGCTGCCAGTTCAACTACTCCCGCCGCGATCTTCTCGCTGTGGGAGACGATCACCAGTCCGATGGCCACTGTTACTGCGCCGTTGCGTCGGCCGCGGCGCGCAGCAGCAGCGCGGAGGACACGGATCCCGGGTCGCGATGCCCGATGGCGCGCTCCCCGAGATAGGACGCGCGGCCCTTGCGCGCAACCAGGCTGTCCGTCGACTCCGATCCTTTTTCGGCAGCGTCAGCGGCTGCCTGCAGGATCTCGATCTCGGTTTTACCCTCCGCCTGGGCCTGCGCGGCGGCATCCACCGCCGGAGTCCACGAATCGATCATCGTTTTGTCGCCGACCTCCGCTTTTCCGCGCAACACAATTCCGTCCCGCGCGGCGGTGAGCAGCGCCACGATGGCTGCGCCATCGAGCTCGGCCTGCCCGGCGACCGCACCAGCCGCCTTCAGGTAGGCGGTGCCGACCAGGGGGCCGCTTGCTCCGCCGACCGTAGAGATCAATGTTGTCGCCACCAGCTTGAAGGCATCGCCGGGAACCGCGTCCGCGGGGAGCGTCTCCATTTTGGCGGTGACCGCAGTAAACCCGCGGTCCATGTTCTCGCCGTGGTCGCCGTCACCGATCGCGCGGTCGAGCGTGGTGAGCTCGGTGCGGTTCTGGTCGATGACCTCTGAGCTGCGCGCGATCCAGGCCCGCGCCCATGTGATTCCCAAACCCATCAGATACTCCCTCTACCGTCCCCAACGAAGGGCTGCGGTCTGCACTGGCGCATCCCACAGTTCCGTCAGCTCGTCATCCAGCTTCAGCACCGTGATCGAGGCGCCCTGCATCTCCAAGCTAGTGACAAAATTGCCCACGAGCGAACGTGCGACCTGGATGCCTCGGGCCGCCAGTACTTCAGCAGCGTGGCCGAACATAATGTACAGCTCGACCTGCGGTGTGCCACCCATACCGTTGACAAACAGCAGGACGTTGTCCCCCTCCGCGAAGGGAAGGTCTTCGAGGATCGGCCCCAACAGGCGTTCCACAATCTTGTCCGCCGGTTCCAGCTTGATCCGTTCGCGTCCGGGTTCGCCGTGGATGCCAATTCCGATCTCGATCTCGTCGTCGGCGAGGGTGAAACTCGGCTCCCCCGCGTGCGGCACCACACAGGGAGTCAGGGCGACCCCCATCGACCGCACCTGGGCGTTGACCCGGGTTGCGATCTCGGCGACGGCATCGAGGTTGTCACCGCGCTGGGCGGCGGCCCCGGCAATCTTTTCCACCAGTACCGTTCCGGCAACACCACGGCGGCCGGCGGTGTACAACGAATCCTTCACAGCGACGTCATCGTCGATGATCACGGTACGCACGGTGATCCCATCCGCCTCGGACAGTTCGGCGGCGGTCTCGAAATTCAGAACGTCACCGGTGTAATTCTTCACGATCTGGAGCACCCCGGCCCCGGCATCCACCGCTTTGGCGGCCGCGACGATCGGATCGGGAGTCGGCGAAGTGAAGACCGGACCAGGAACGGCGGCATCCAGCATCCCGTATCCCACAAATCCCCCGTGCAGGGGTTCGTGCCCACTTCCGCCCCCGCTGATCAGGGCGACCTTGCCGGACACCGGCGCGTCCTTACGCACAATGAAGATGGGATCGTCGCTCACGGTGACGATGTCGGAGTGGGCCGCGGCGAAACCGGCAGCGCCCTCACTGACGACATCTTTCGGATCATTGATGAGTTTTTTCATTTTTATGTCCTCCGGGCACATCGGCGTGTACAGAAATAGCTGGCACGGGCGGGATTCCACACGGCTGCCTCCCCCAACCTACGCCCTCCCGGGTCGGAGAATAAGCCACGTCCTAAAGAATCCTCGACCGGGTTTATCTGGCCACGTTCGCAGGTCTAGGGTGGGGATGAAACCCCCTCTCAACTCGCGGCGCGCCCGAAACGGCGCCACACCCAAAGGACGGTCAACGTGGATCTAGGAACGATTTTTCTATCGGAAGCGGTAGGTACCGCGATGTTGGTGCTTCTCGGTTGTGGTGTGGTGGCGAACGTCGCCCTCGCCAAAACCAAGGGCAACAACGGCGGATTCCTCATGGTCAACTTCGGTTGGGGACTTGCCGTCTTCGCCGGTGTGACTGTGTCCTACGCCTCCGGTGCCCACCTGAACCCGGCCGTGACCCTCGGTCTCTGGGCCAGCGGCGCTGAGCTCACCTTTGGCGAGATCGTCGTCTACATCCTCGCCCAATTCGTCGGAGCCTTCATCGGTGCCGTCATTGTCTGGGCCGCGTACAAGCAGCACTTCGACGACGAACCCATCGCCGCAAATAAGCTGGGTGTCTTCTCGACCGGCCCCGCCATCCGCAACACCGGGTGGAACCTGGCGACCGAGATCATCGGCACCTTCGTCCTTGTGTTCGTTGTAGTCGGTTTCGGCCGCGTCGGTGATGGCGACCTCGGCGTGCCGTCCGGCCTCGCAGCGCTGGGGGCCCTTCCCGTCGCCCTTCTCGTTGTTGTGATCGGCACCTCCCTCGGTGGTCCGACCGGCTACGCCATCAACCCTGCCCGTGACCTCGGACCGCGTATTGCCCACGCCATCCTGCCTATCGCGGGCAAGGGCACAAGCGACTGGAGCTACTCCTGGGTCCCGGTCGTCGGACCCGTGATCGGCGGACTCCTCGGCGGACTGCTGGCAACACCGTTGTTGCCCATCATCTAGCCGTCACTCATCAAATCCCCGGCAGGTACTGCCATCATCGGCTGTGCCTGCCACTCTCCATCCAGCTCGACCCCTGCCGCAGTCTTGCGGGACACGGGACTACCCGTGTCCCGCGGCACCGTAACAACTAAGGAGTAATACCCGTGACCAAATACATCGTCGCGATCGACCAGGGCACCACGAGTACCCGCGCCATCGTCTTCGACCATTCCGGATCGATCGTCTCCTCCGGCCAAAAAGAGCACGAGCAGATTTTTCCCCGGGCTGGCTGGGTCGAACACGACCCGATTGAGATCTGGAACAACACCCGTGAAGTGATCGGACAGGCGCTGTCCCGCGCCGATATCACCCGCCACGACGTAGTGGCCGTCGGTATCACCAACCAGCGCGAGACCGCGGTGGTATGGGACAAAACGACCGGCAAGCCCGTCTATAACGCGATTGTCTGGCAGGACACCCGTACCCAGCCCATCGTCGACCGTCTCGCCGCGGACGGCGGCGTGGAGCGATTCAAGGAGAAGGTCGGCCTCCCGCTTGCCACCTACTTCTCCGGCACCAAGATCGTCTGGATCCTGGAGAACGTTGAGGGCGCCCGCGAAAAGGCGGAAGCCGGAGACCTGCTGTTCGGCACCACCGACAGTTGGGTGACCTGGAACCTCACCGGCGGCGTCGACGGCGGTGTGCACATCACCGACGTCACTAACGCCTCCCGCACGCTCTTTATGGATCTGAAAACGTTGCAGTGGGATGAAGAAATCCTCTCGATCTTCGACGTCCCGAAGTCGATGCTCCCCGAGATCAAGAGTTCGTCCGAGGTCTACGGCAACGTTGAGTCCTCTAGCCTGCTGCGCGAAGTGCCGGTGGCCGGCATCCTCGGCGACCAGCAGGCGGCGACCTTCGGCCAGGCGGCATTCGATACTGGCGAGTCCAAAAACACCTACGGCACCGGCAACTTCCTCATCTTCAACACGGGTGAAGAAATCATCCACTCGAAGAATGGGCTGCTCACTACGCTCGGCTACAAGCTGGGGGATGCTCCGGCCCATTACGCCCTCGAGGGATCGATTGCCGTCACCGGCTCTCTCATCCAGTGGCTGCGCGATAATATCGGCCTCATCAACAGTGCGCCGGAGATCGAAACCCTCGCCAAAACGGTCGAGGACAACGGCGGGGTGTACTTCGTTCCGGCCTTCTCCGGCCTGTTCGCGCCGTACTGGCGATCCGATGCCCGTGGCGCGCTGGTCGGCCTCACCCGCTACGTCAACAAGGGTCACATCGCGCGCGCTGCGCTGGAGGCCACCGCCTTCCAGACGCGTGAAGTGCTCGATGCCGTCAACGCCGACTCCGGCGTTGATTTGACGGAGCTGAAGGTGGACGGTGGCATGATCGCCAACAACACCCTGATGCAGTTCCAGGCCGACATCATCGGTGTCCCGGTGGTACGTCCGGTCGTTGCCGAGACAACCGCGCTCGGTGCCGCCTACGCCGCCGGCCTCGCCGTCGGCTTCTGGAGCGACCTGGACGACCTGCGCAAGAACTGGCAGGAAGACAGCCGCTGGGAGCCGCAGATGGAGGAAGCCGAGCGTGCCCGCTTGCTGCGTAACTGGAAAAAAGCCGTCACCAAGACCTTCGACTGGGTCGACGAGGACGTCAGCTAGCCGGAGAGCCCCCGCGGCAATTCTGTAAAACGCATAAAAAGAAGCTGCGTCCGACTCGTCGGGCGCAGCTTCTTTTTATCGACCAATTCGCTTGGGCGAACCCGGTGGCGGGTTCCTCGACTCAGGCGTTTGTCGCCGCGATCCAGGTGTCCAACTTGGCTGCGGCAGCACCACTGTCGACAGATTGCGCAGCAACGGCCAGCTGGCGGCGCATCCGCTCAACAAACGGAACCCGCAACAGCGAAGGATCATTCGCCAACTCAAAGGCGACGAGACCAGCGGCGGCATTCAGCAGGATCACGTCTCGTACCGGGCCGGGCTCTCCCGCCAGGACCTTCTTTGCAAGGCCAGCGTTGTATTCCGGGCCTTCCCCGAGCAGCGCCTCAATCGGGGCTCGTGCAATCCCCAGGTCTGTGGGGTCGAGGTCGTGCTCGGTCACTGAACCGCGCGACACCTCCCACACGTGGCTGTGCCCAGTGGTTGTCAACTTGTCAATGCCGTCGTCGCCGCGATACACCAGCGCCGTTGCCCCGCGCGTCTGAAAGACACCAACCATCAGCGGAACGCGGTCGAGGCTGGAGACCCCGACGGCTGAGGCTTCCGGTCGCGCGGGATTACACAGCGGCCCGAGGATGTTGAACAGCGTCGAGATCCCCAACTCTTTTCGCGCCGCGGAGGCATGCCGGAACCCGGGATGGAACAGCGCAGCATTCGCAAAACTGATGCCCGTCTCGGCCAACACCTCTGCGACACGGTCCGTTGTCAGATTGATATTGATTCCCAGGGCGGTCAGGACATCGGATGCTCCCGACGAGGAGCTCGCTGCCCGATTGCCGTGTTTCAGAACCGGGATACCCGCGCCCGCGCAGATGACCGAGGCGATGGAAGAAATATTCAAGACCGCGCCATAGGGATCACCGCCCGTTCCCACTATGTCAAGCACCATCGGATCGACATTTATCGGTAGGGCGTTTTCCAAGACCGCGTCGCGGAATCCCACGATCTCATCGACGGTCTCCCCCTTGATTCGCATCGCGACCAAAAGCCCTGATAACTGGGCAGATGTGGCTTCTCCTGCCATCACGCTTTTCATCGCCCATGTGGATTCACTGATGGAAAGGTCGGAGCCTTCTACAAGAATGCTGAGAAGTTTGGGCCAGGTGAGCGCGGTTGCCATAGGTCAAATCCTAACGATTGGACTGCGACTGGCACCCACAATGGGGATCGGTGCGGGCTTTATCCTCCATAATGGAAGAGTGACGAGCACCTCTCTAGCGCGACCGGTCGGCGCCCCAATAGTTAATCGTCCGAGCCCAGTCGC
>Ga0247735_1000101_pt1 | contig 44048 bp, 34 predicted proteins | sample UWRJL178409R2_FD_180934 | JGI IMG/M metagenome (GOLD analysis project Ga0247735, IMG submission 180934) | Plant litter microbial communities from Arlington Agricultural Research Station in Wisconsin, United States - UWRJ-L178-409R-2 | ecosystem: Environmental > Terrestrial > Plant litter >... | reverse complement strand
TTTCGTATGGAATAGCAATATACCAGACCATCTTTTAAATTACACCGTATAGATCGTAAGGTAAAAAATTCTGGGTAAAAGCATACATTTTTGCATTTTAGAAGAAATATTTCGGATGGTTGTAATAAAACTTATTATATGTATTTTAGGGGCTTTAACTAACAAATATTAGTCTTCTCCCTTAATTGCTTTTTATATCACATGATTGCAATTTTCCAGCAAATAGAAAATGGGATTTGCTGGGATTTGTTATGCTATATAATGCTATTAGCAAATTGTTTCGACCTTTTATTTTGGATGAATGAATTCATTCATCCAAATAAAAACAAAAGAAAACAAAAAGCATAACAAGTTAGTGGTAAAATAACCATTATTTTTAGCAAAATTTATCGATAGTTCTTAGATAGGTTTTATCCTACTATTGTTCTTGTAATCAAGATAAGAATTTTTCTAGGGATACTGATTCAACGACAATTGGCATACTCGAATGGAGTATACCACAAATTTCTGAACATTGACCATAGAATGTTCCTAATCTGTTAATTAAAACAGAGAATTGATTTAATCTCCCTGGGTAAGCATCACATTTTACCCCTAATGCAGGAATAGCAAATGAGTGGATAACCGAGAGTTTACTTTTCCATGATCTAAATATTTTATTCTTATATTACTTTGTTGGCACTCTTTTAGTTATGGGGGATGATCATGTTTAGCTTGTACCAGTATAGTAAGTGTAACCTAAATAAGACTCGTTGGTATTTAAACAACTAGCTATCTTATTACGGTTAGCCTTAATATTTATGCTATTAAAGTATTTAACTAATGATGTTATGCTAGAAAAATTGTATATTACTCCTGTAACATCTTGTTTAATATAAACTGATTTACTGTTTTTCAAAGAAAAATCTTTTTTTAGAAATAAAGATCTTTTATCCAAAATAAGCTTAGATAACTCTTCTAAAGATAAACCAGCTTTATTTGCATCTGGTTTTAATTGATCTGTAATTATAAAGTAATCTAGGTAAAGTGATCCGGTTTTTATACATTTTGTAACAGTAGCATGATGTACACCTAGATCAGCTTTCAATACATTTAAAGAAGTTGCAGTGTAATATAAAATCTTACCTTCAAAATCATATAAATAAACAGTATTTCCTTGATTAACTCTAAAATTAACAACTCTTTGAGTATTTAAGTTAAAATTACTATCTAATAAGTTATATTGTTCCAAAAACAAAAAGTTATAATCTGAGCTTAATTCCTCCGGCATAACAAATACTTCCAAATTAAAAGCAGAAAACCCTTCTTTTTTAATAAAAGGAAGCAATAAACCATATTCCTTATAAAATAAAGGGTTAGGATTAAAATATTGTTCTAATCTTCTTGAAAGACTATTACTTGACCCCACATATTTTCTACCAGTTGCTAAGTGTGTAAAAATATATATACCGGCCTTAGGTCTTCTGCTTTTAGGTTTACCTACTAAACCAAATAAAGCTGGAAATGTTTGACTGTCGAAGGGTAAGTCAAAAGTTACACCCTTAATATTTAACAAAATATTCAGTTTCTTTTGTGTAATAGAAACACCTTGATTAGCTAGTACTTTATTAATTACTTCACTTGTGATATGACTGTGTTTATTTCCCGAATAAAACCGACCAGAACATTTATTTACCACTAGCCCTTTCGGGCTTGTCCCACAACAGGGCAAAGCCCATGAGGGGACTAGGAAAGCAAAAGAACATTTAATCGAGAGCTTATTTTACCATTATCTAAAAATCTGGTTTCATAATATTCAAAAAACGGTACCCAAATGTACCACAGTCAAGTAATATACATAAATAATTTAGGGTTAGAGATGGATGATACTAGTTTCTACATGAATGATCTAGGGGTATAAGCATTTGTCCCCCCATATTGACAATGAAATAATTAAAATATTTAGATTTTAGGTATAGCTGTAAACCCAACGACCTATTATCAGGTCGACTAGAGTATACCTTAATCTAGAATAGTGGAGTGTAACCCTCTTTTTACTATTATAGACCACTACCGTCTACTCGTTGCTCTTTTACAACCTACTACACCATTATGGTCATATAGCCTAGCAATCTTTCTTTGCTGCTGTAGCGTGAGTTACAAGATTGTAGGGTAACCAAATAAGGTAACTAGGTGATTTAGATCCGCGATAACCCATTTAACTTTCGTATATACCTTTTGATATTACTATACCTATGGTCATTAACATAGCCACGTTTAACCTTTTGAGATGAACGTTTAGTTAAAAGGTCTTTAGGGTGTCCCCGGAGTTTGATAGTGTATAGACATATAGAGGTACTTGCTAAAGGTCCTCAGTTCATCTGCTGCTGTAAGAATAAATCTAGTATGTGTAATTTCAGGAAGGATAACTCTGTTATCTACTTCTAACATTCTTAACGCTCCTTGTTCTAAATCAGATTCAGGAACTAAGTAAGAATCAAACTCAACAAAATCTCCATCACTATTTAAGAAATCTGGGTATTCATAACTTCAATATCATTGGTGACCCTCTGCTAATACAGATAATGAAGGATCTGTAACTTCATCCATTAAATATAGTAATTTGAAAGAAGGGAAAGCTATTAATACTAAGATTAAAGCAGGAGTAATTGTTCATATAAGCTCAATTAGTGTACCATGATTAAGATATTTATTACTTATAGGTGATTTAGAACTATCAAAATTTCTAATAATAGCTCCTTGTATTCAACCTACAGCAAATAAAATAGCAACTAAGTAGTACATAATATTATCATGAAGTTCTACTAGCGCTTCCATTTGTGGGCTAGCACTATCTTGGAAGTAAAGTCCTCAAGCTCTAGGGGCATCACAACTATAGTGCCCATATTCAAAATAACCGCAATAGAGCACTAATCCTACTGATAGTAATAAGATAAGAGAATATATTACAGTAGATGAACCATGGACAGTTGCAAAGCTAATGTATTTATCATATAAATTAATAGAGTTATTAGCTCTACGTATTATAAGTAACAATCTAATTAAAAAGTATAGAACTGATGATAAAATACTAATAGTTAACAGAACATTTTCACCTACTATACTAATTAACGTAGTATATACTTCTCAAAAGTAAGGTGAATAAAAGATAGCTGATGCAAGCAGTACTTTATATAATAAAGGCATTATTTTAGTAAATAATGACCCTAAATTAGTTATTATTACTTTAACAAATTCAGGCATATGTATACCAAACCCAGTTAATGCAATAAGTCCATTATTTCTTACTATTTCATTAGTAGCCTCAGGAGTTATAGGACGTCCTTCCACCCTACACATTAAACTTGGGTCCTTTCTGAAAGCTTTTATAGTCTTATCCAACTGAACGATTCTTGCTTGTTCCAGTTTAGATGGTGAAGGTGAAGAAATAATCATTTGTTGCATATGTTGTTCCTTAAGGATAATACTGTTAACTCACGATACTGCGTTAATTCTTTGCTGTGAACCGGCTGGGAATTGCAAGGCCATTTGTTTAAGTGTCTCTAGTTTTAATTTAACTGCAGTATCCATACGAAAAAATGTACCGAGAGAATCTAATGAGAAATCACCAGTGCTTCTTCATACAGGTGAACCTGTACCACTAGAACCTGTACCACTACCAGAACCTTCACCAGTACTTTGTAATGGTAAGCTAGTGAATGCGTGAGGTTTAGGTGGATTACTTAATGCTCATTCTAATCCTGGAGCACATTTATCTTTAAGTATACGTAAATAATCACTAAATAGTTGAGGAACGGCTCAAGGGTATCCAAAGATAGCTTTACCTTTAACAAGTTGTAAGTATACAATATGTAAGAAAAGTGCTGTTGCAGCTACAGATATTAAAGAACCAATACTACTAATAAAGTTTCAACCTGTAAAAGCATCAGGGTAATCACTAATTCTACGTGGCATTCCTTGTAGCCCTAAGAAATGTTGCAAATAACATGTGTGCGTACGTATTGAAAATTTTATAATTTATCTTTATAGCTATATATTTTACCTTTAAAAGAGTTTCCATTTTCAATTAAACTTTTCAATGTATAATAATGAATTTTAGCATATTTTAACGCTTTTGACACACCATTAATTTTGTCAATTAATTGATGTGTACTACTATCAAACACATAAATTGTTTTTCTAAAAGATACTTCTTTTGCTATTAGTAAAAAGTCCTGGAATTCACCTTTGGCAATGGCAGCTCTTGCTATTTTACCGTCAATTTGAAAATATTTAGCCATTTCTCTACCTGATTTAAACTCTGTAACTAATTCATTGTCTAAACTATAAACTGCAACATGTTTTCTTAATTGATTATCTCCTACAGGCTTTTCTGTGTATTTTTCAAAATCACCTGTAATTACTGGCTCAAAAGATAATATGAATTTTGAATTATAAATATAATGGTTATTAATATGATATAAAGTGCTATGACTAATCTGTAACGCTTTTAAAGTTCTATTAATGGAAGAATAAATAATAGGCTTTTTACTAGGTGAACTTATATCATAAACAAATACTAAGAAACAAAAATATTTATTATCTATATCTTCCTGTTCAAATTTCAAATTATTAGCTGTTTTGAAAGTTTGTAGAAATACATATAATCTATTATAACCATCAGAACCTACAGTAAACAAAGATAATAATTTTTCTATAACAAAAATAGCATGATCTAAATGATTTCCCCATTGAGGATTTATTCGTGGAATAACTTTTAAATTACTATTAATTGTTGGTTTAAACATAATTATTGCATATTGTTCATAAACTAATGCCAATTGAGGAGAAGTAATATATATGAATTCTAAATTTCAGTCTGAAGATGAAGTTTTAGATATCTCTAATTCACCCGATGAATGAGGAGTTCGTAAACCTTTAGTTAATTTATTATACTCTTCCATTCTTCTAGATAAATTATTAGAGCTACCTATATAAAATCTAGTTAAATCATTTTTATTTGTTAATTTATAAACTCCTGAGACTCCTATAAATTTGTATTTAATTTCTTCACACCCTTGTTCAAGAGAATCAAAAATAATAGGCTTATTGTTTTCTACTCCAAATAAGTTACTAGAGTTAGTAGAGTAATGGCGTTTAAATGAACCCCAATTTTTTTCCTTAGGACTAAAGCTATATATGCTAGGTAAAAAAAATTTAGGTAAACCTAGTCTAGATAAATTATCAATACTTATTAGTCACTAATGTTAAGATCATATCATTATCCTATACATAAAATAATATTTTATACTTAATACTATAAGGATATTCGGCGTGTGATCGTTGAAGGGTTATTTATGTAATAAATAACTTCCTTGCTGATTGTTCAATCTTTACAATTTTTACCCTTAAAAAAAATGGTATGAAAAGCTATAAGAACTTCCCAGCATATAGCCAAAATTAAGGTATATTATACCCATTTTACCACATAATTACTTATGTAGACCCCCAACATCGAGGGAAGAAAGTTAAATTACGTTTAAAAACTGGACTATATTTTTACCATAGATATATGGCCTCTTTCGTGTAGTCTCTGAGGATCCTACTCATAATTACAATTATTTTGGTTTCCTGCTGATTATCTAGATATACTTAAGATTTTTTAAACCATCTACTGATTAGTACTTAAGCCTTGTTAGAGTTCCCAGCATATAGAAAGATTGATAGGGGCTAATTTATTAATTTTGAGTTTCATTACGCGGTAAAGATTGTAATATTCAATTTTCGTCATTTATGGATGTATATTTATTTGTGTCTAAGTTCTTTTTAATGAATGTCCATCTTACTTTAAAATGTTGTCTAGCAGCATTTATAGAAGGGAATATTAATTCCTCATTCTTTTCATTATAACAAAAAACTAGGGCTCCTCCTATACCATACTGAGGAGATAATTTACCTTTTAAACCTTTAAAGGCATTATCATTTTTTAAATAAAATTCCTTTATACCTTGGCTAATAGCATTTTTGGTCTCATCTGAAGTAGTATATCCAAACTTAGGATGATTCTCTTTTCTCAAAGTTTCCTTTAACTTATTTATGATATCAATACTATGAGTAAATCCGAAAGAGCTTCCTGCAATCTTTAATATGTTATAACTTGGCTCGTAATGATCGATTCACTTTTGTTCTAACTTTACACATTCTATTGCGTCTTTTTCACAAAACTCCAAAATACCTAAAGAAAAGTTATTAAGTCCATATTTCTTCATTGCTCTTATGAGTATTGTTGTACCAATTTTATCAGAATTTGCGTAATAAAAATGACTAACCATTCTTTTAGTTAAATTAATACTACTACCTACATACAAATCATTGGTTACGTCATTTATAAATAAGTATACTCCAGATTTGTTTTTTAGCTCTTTGTAAATTTTTCTTTTACTTTCCTTAAGGTCTTTAAAATAGATGACAAAATTATTTGGTGAACTACCATTATTAGGACTCCCATTTGAAATATTTCTATTACATGCGTTTTTAAACTCAAAACCTCTTCCATTTAACCTAACCCCAGTGAATAAAACTCAGAAATGAGCTTTAGAGTAAAGTAAGTTATAATCTAATCCTAAAATTTTAGGAATTCAGAAATATCATCCACTATATAAGGCAAATACAGCACCCATACTTAAAACATAGTGGAAATGAGCAACTACGTAGTAAGTCAATGAATTTTCTCATTTATTTACATACAACACTGCTCACGCAGTGGATCGGACTATAACTTATCTAATGATTTAACTTAATAAACTTTCGACTGTCACGTTTAGTCTCTACGGATCCTACTCGAGAATAAATTTATTCACTTTGGTTTCCACGGTATTACCTTACATGGGGAGACCCCTTTTATTTTCCGCCTTAAGAAAACACATAAGGGTTCACCGTTAGCAAAATTAAGAATTTTACCGAAAAACGTATGAAATTTTTCATGGTGACAAGACCACACGACACTTACTAAAGGACACAACAAGCTCTAAATTTTTTTAAAGACTCTAACTTTTCTCCCAACAAGGGATAGTTAGTACAATGTGCCACTATTTTCGCTAATACCTGTTTCTTGTATACCTCTATAAAATAGAAGTTACCGTAAGGGTTACGAACTTTATTTGATATTTCAAAATACTGTTTTATAGCGTCTATTAAATAAACGTCGTCATTTTGTCCTATTGAGAAAGAATGTGCTTTCGTTTTACGAATAGAAAAACAACCTTCCGCTTCTATAAAACCAGATAATCAAGCTTTAAAATAACTAGGTACATTGAAATTAGCGTTTATAATAGCAGATTGCTCTTTAAATTTAGTATCTCTTGTGTATAAGTATTTTTTTACCGAAGTTTCAGTTAAACATGTTTTTAAGAATGCAAGTTGACAGATTTTTTTTGAAGTTAAAGGAGGATAACTATCCAAAATTTGGATTACTTCCATAATTTCTTCCTTTTTATTTACAACTCATATAACATCAGCCTTTTTACCAGTAATCCTGACAGTTCCACCTATTACTTTAGCAACCTCAACCAACATATTATAATTAGATTTAAGGTTAGATAATTTAATAACTAGTCTGTATTGTAGAGATTGTTTACGTCAATGATTTACTTGAATACTTCCATCTCCATCCATTAGCCCTACTCAAAACATTTTTATATATTCTTTATAGTTATTGTTATCAGATAAATCCTTATAACTGCCATTATTATTATAACTAAGACTAGAATTTGAAGGCGTAGCCTCAAACTCTTTCTTGACCATAACAAATAAACTAGGTATTAGCATACTTAACTTAAAACCTGTATCGTGGAAGGCAATATCAAGTGATGCGTTCGCAAGAACAACTCCTGATAATCCCCCAATAGTAAACATAAACACAAAACCTAATGCAAATAGTAATGATGGTATAAATTGTAAAGAACCACCATAACAAGTTGCTAATCAAGAGAATATTTTAATACCAGTAGGTACTGCAATAATTAGAGTTGCTGCTGTGAAATACGCTCTTGTATCCACATCAAGACCAACAGTATACATATGGTGCAAAAAGGAAAAACCTTTTGTGGACTATATCTTTATCTTTTAATTAAGCTTATTACCAGTTTTTTTTGTAATACTAGTTATTAGATTTATTTCTTTACTTAGTTTTTTTATTTCACTAAATCCTTTTTCTGTAAGGTGAGCCTTGTTTTGTACTAACTCATTAACTGTTACTCATTTGTTAAATGAGTCTTGTTTTTTAGTTTTAAGTCTAAATCTGTTTATATATCAAATGATAAGTGGAACTTTAACAAATGAATTGCTTTCTATTCTATGCATAGTACCAATAGTACCTTTTTTAAGCTTTCTGTGAGTTAAAAATAGATTTAATTCATCCTTCATAAAATTCATAATATCCAAGCTATTCTTTTGGTCAATCATAAATCTCCATTTAACTTGATAACCTAGAGTCATAGCTTTTCTTTTGAAAAGTGTAACGTTAAAACAACCTTCTGCATCTATAAACCCAGACAATCCACTATTAGATGTTAAAGGAAGAACATTGTTGTTTTTTTTTCTTTTATATTAAGGGTATCTAATCATCTTTTTATTTGGACTTTTTTTTTATCTAAAACCAAGTTACCATTAAATAAAGCTATTAAAACAAGTATACCATCTTTATCATCCACATGATAACGACTAAAATTACCGTATGTTCTAACTCTACCTATACCTAATGTTTCATATACACGATTTAGTATAGCAGTTTCTTTTTGAGTTAATACAAATCTAAGACGTTTGTCTTTTCCTGTAAGAAAAGCACCATCACCCTCAGAAAGACCTATAAATCAAGTTAACCAGTTACCAGGAATTCCATCGGAATTTTTACCTGATATGTTTCTATATTCATCAAAATTAAAAGATGTTTCGCGTGTAGTCTCTGAGGGGCTCTTGTCAGCTTCTGTACCCTTCACTATTATAAGAGAAGATGTAATAAAGCTAAGATTCCCTGCTGATTGAGCATAGCCTAAAAGATTTTCACTATTAAAAGTACCTATAGACACTAAGCTGTTCCAGAATCATATAGCGAAATTTATTACCTTATAGTCACCTATAAGGAAAGCCAGCCATTGACTTCAAACTACAAACCCTAAAATACCAATAGAACACATGGCGTAAACCATACCTAAATACTAACAAATGATATGAATCAAAAAAAACAATATCACTGTTTTGGACCATCTCTTTGTCAACGACTCTCTAGTTTAGTTATTTAGATACTAAACTATTTCACTGTATAAGATAATGTTTTCAAGCTTTACCTAAAACTGAGCCAGGTGAAGCACTATGTGCATGAAGATTTCTAAGTTCATAAAATTTATTAACCATGTGAATTCTCATAATTTTTTCAGACCTTGAAGGATTAATTTTAAAATAATCATTAACTAAAGATAAGACTTCCTTTTTTTTAAAACAAGTTCATTTAAAGGCTTCTTGTTTAACCATAGGATGTATTGTACCTCCGTATAATTCTACTAAAGCATCCAGCAAAAATCTGTTTTTTTGAGAAGCAGTTATAAGTATTTGACCAGAAGCATCATTTAAATATATACTTCCATCCGTGTCAAAAAACCCTGCGAATCAACCATTATAATATGATAATGGTATAGCGTTTTTTAATTCTAGGTTATAAATTATACAAATTCTACCTAGCTGAAGTATTCTTGTGGGATTTTGTAATAAACCGTTTATTTTATCAATTAAATCAACTAAACCTTTTTTATGGTGTAATCTATATCTCAAATAGTTATCACCACTATAAAGTTTAACGGATCCACCAAAAACTTGTTTTATTATATATAGCATTTTTTTATCTCTAAGTTGCGTAGTAATTTCTAAACTAGCGTATCCTTTTTTACTTAATAAAAAACACCCATCCCCATCTATAACTCCTGCTAGCCATTCATAAAATCTTTTATCTTTTCCAAATGTTTTTTTATCATTAACTTTAACAGATCTATTCTCGTTATCATCTGTGTCTTTAAATGAATTTGTGTATAAAAAAAGAGAGTTTTTAAACAATATAAATAAGTTTTTTATATATATTGTGAATATTGACAACAAACGTATGGCCTCTGAAATTCCTACTAACATGCTTAACTCAAAAAATTCTTTTATTCCGAGTTTGAAGATTTCACTTCGTGCTTTGGTTATCTGCGGATTGTCATACATTACTAAAATTTTTACTAATGAAACTTGATAGTTTCAGACAATGGGAGTATTTAGTAGTATTAATTGTAAAAATTTATTGATTTTCCTGCATATAGTTTGTTGCGTTAATAAAGTTCACTTTATTAAAGAGCTATTTTTTTTATAACCGAAAACGCTCTTATTGGAATTAGCTGATATTGTAGTACTAATTATACCAAATCCTGGAATGATTAAAATATAGCAAAATATTTGATTAATTAAATAGTGATTATACTGTAAAAAAGGATATTTTAATAATATATTCTAATTAATATTCAGGCATTTACATATCTGTTTGGACTATATCTTAAACTGTACCATTACTTAACAATTACTTTGTAAAATATTTACCATTAGAACTTGTAAAAAGAGCTTTTTTCACCCGATTTTTATTAAATGTTCCAATGTTTCCCTTACTAGCTTATGTGATTTAAATAATATTTTTATACGGGCCTTATTTGGCTTTTTTTTATATTTTTTTAATTGTATTTTCTTGAAACAGTTTTGTTGCGTATAGTCTCTGGGGTTCCCTTTACAGGTTACCTGCTGATTCACTTCTTTAAAATATTAACTATCTTATTTTAAAATGGAATATTTAAAACTAAATATAGAAGTATTCCCAGCATATAGCAACATTACGAGGCCTATATTTTTACCTCAGGATGACCAAAGAATCCATTTCTTCAAATTTAACTTTTCTTTTAAAAGTCTCTTGTTAAATTCAGGTACCGGTAGTCTAGACTCCGGGCTTGTGTATCATTCATAAATGATAGAAGAGATCGACTGTACATGAAGCAGCATTTCAGAACCTACCAGTGAACCAGTCTGTAGCGGTCACTTAAATAACCGACGGTCTTCAAATGAGAAACTTATTGACCGTTAACACTAGTATCGCAAATATTCATCTTGCTTTCCTTATATCTATAAATATACATAAATTTGGAACAAATCCTTATAGAAATATATAAACCTTGAACTTTAGAGTTGCAAGGACTAATAACTGAATATTGACTAAATATAGGTATATTCCATTTTTTTTTTATAAAAAAAAATGGAATATTTACTATTTTAAGACTTCTTTATACATCTGTCTTTATAGTTTCATAACTTGCATGTTAAACCCTTACTTTTTTTTCCCTAGTATTTAGATTATTTAATTTATTTATCATTTTAGCTCTTTCAATAATTTCTTGTCCTTTTGGCTCATCTAAATGGTTTTTATTTACAAGATCATTGTGAATATCTTTTCATAATTTATAGGATAAAGACTTTTTAGTATATAATGTGTATTTATCAAAATAAGGAAAGATATCTTTAGAATTATTTACTCCACCTAATCTAAATTCATAAGTATTTTCTTAAAAATGTCTAGAAACAATGCCATTTTTAAAGAATGTTAGATTTATTTCTCACTTTTGAGAGATATTAAAGTTGAAATCAAATCCTTTTTTTCACCAATTGAAAAAGTAAAACAACCTTTTCCTATCAGGTATTATGACAAAGCTTCCATTTATAAACTAGCACTATATTGAATATCGAATAATCAAGCTCTAGGTGTATCACAACTTATAGTACAACCACAAAACCCATTGCAATAACAAACACAACAATATACTAATGCTACACTTAGTAATAAGATCACAAAGTATACTAATCACGATGAATAATGATTAGCTGCAAAACTAAATAATCTATCATATAAACCAGCAGACTTTTTAGCTTTACGTATCATAAGTAATAGTCTAATTAAAAATACTATAACCAAAAACAACGTCTTAACAACTAACCCTATATTTTCGCCTAATAGACTATATAACAAAATACAAGTATACGAAATGGAAAATATACTAATAAAAGCAGGTAAGATTAAACTAATCATTACACGTAAGAATGGTATCAAAGTCGGTATCACAATTCTAACAAATGACGACACTGTTAAACGACCAGTAGTAATAAAAGCAAGAAGATTTTGCTTATCTGGGTTCCAGTTGATAGGCGTTCAACCTGATGGATGACGTCTAACAGGTTGAACAACAGGTTCTACAACAGGTTGAACAACAGGTTGAACCTGTTGTAATGGTTGTTGAACAACAGGTTGAACCTGTTGTAATGGTTGTTGAACAACAGGTTGAACCTGTTGTAATGGTTGTTGAACAACAGGTTGAACCTGTTGTAATGGTTGTTGAATAGGCAGACGTGCTCTTAGTCCCTCCAGTTCATTTCTAAGAGCAATAACAGTCCTTCGGTAATTGTCGTTGGGCTCTGTTATCACTCTGTCCTCATAAAAGTCTAGGTCCGCCTGTACATGATGAAACCGTTCCCCTATACTCATGTTATGGCTAGTCCTACGTCAATTTAGGAATCTACCCGACCTTTCTGCTGGACTGGAACTATGCAATTGTAAACTAGTAAACCCGTGAGGTTTAGGAGATTTATGTAATTCAATTTTTGAAAAAATAAAAATAAAAAATGTATCTATCAAATAATCATTCAATACTAATAATGAGAAAAGATGTTGGTATAATATAGGGTCACCACCACCTGCAACCTCAAAGAATGAAGTATTAAAATTACGGTCAGTCAAGACCATAGTAATTCCCATTAAAATGTTGATCTACTGGATTAAATCCCATAGCTTAAAGTGTCACTCTTTAGCTTAAAAAGTTATTAAAACTTAGTGTAGATACGCAGACATTTTCACGTCTGATCGGACCATATCTTATATCTTTACGTTGTAGAATTTTTGTAAATGATCTCAAGTAAACATTGTCCTGTAATTGTTCATACCTGATTTTATCTTTACTATTTTTTCCTTTCCTTGCTCTGTTTTATGCTCCTTTTTATCAAACATGTCTAGTACCTTCATTCAATCTAATGAATCTAAGTGTTTAGTTCCAAATAGAGGGAATTGTAAAAGATAATTTTTAGCGTTAATATTACCTTTAAGGTTAGTAGTTCTAACTCTATACTCGGGTTTTGGTTTATCCGATCTTATTTTTTTTACTTCCGTTTCTAAAAACTCAGCAATATAACTTAAAAAATCTAAATTATCATATCCTTTATGATCTTCTCGTCTTTGAGATATTTCTAATTTACATTCAAGTTTAGGATATTTACCTGAAAGAGTAGTTCTTACTTGGAAAGAAGCGTCTGCTTCTATAAACCCTGACAGCCATGGATTGGAATCTAAAGGCTCTATGGATACAGAATGTTTTTCAAAATGGGTTCCTTTAGTTTTATTAAAAAAATCTATTAATGCATTAAGACTATATATTTTAGGTGTTCTCATGTTTCCATTTATTAATGAAATCGTTAACAATATACCTTCATAGCTATTTATAGTTAATATATAAGCATCTACCCCTTTTTTTCTAGATAATGATCCTACACCTAGTTCTTTTTGAACAAGTAAAGCTAAAGGTAAGTCTTTTAAATGAAAAACTATTTGTATAGAAGGGTAATTTAACTTGCCCTTAGGGGATCTTAAACTTTTTGGTGTTATTATTGTACCATCACCTTCAATAAGCCCGGTGAAATAATAACTAAAAAGAGATTTATTTCAATTTTTACTATGATTATCCGTATGAATGCATCTAAAAGTTGTGCATAAAGGAAAGGTCAAAAGTTCTAAACTACAACCAAAATACTTTGGCGTATAGCCTCTGAGGTTCTCTAAAAAGTTCAAACTTAATAGATTACCTGCTGATTGCGATATATATTCATATAACGGTTCCCAGAACACAGCCAAATTTAACGCCGGCAGATTTAGTTTACCGGCTAAAACAGGTAAGGATAACAATAATAAAACAGCTGTAATAACAACTGCTCATGCAAATAAAATTAATTTATGCAGTCTTATTCCAGGACTTCTCATATTAAATGTAGTTGTCATGACTAAAAATAGTTAAAATAGTAACTATTTGTGGACTATATCTTAAGCGTAATAATATACGGTTATTAACGTGTAGTCTCTGAGGAACATAATCATAATTAAAATTACTTTTTTTTCCTGCTGATTAAGCATAGCTTACAAGATTTTTACTCTTAAGTACTTATAAACACTGAGCTGTTCCAGCATACAGTTAAAAAATTTATATGAATCCCATTACAATGTATTTTCTTTCACATATTCACATAAATATCCTTTATATGCTTTACCTAAATCAATGTGTTTAACTAATGTTACTTGAGAAGCAGATAAACCTTTGTTATGTAAATATTCCACACATTTACCTAAACTAGGTAACACAACAGTGTTTTCTAAATGATCCACACATGTTAATTTAACAGGTTTAGATAAACTATTAAGAGATTTATTTTTATTATATTTAACTCTGTCCTTTTCCAGCATTAAAGCTAAATCTAAGCCAGACATATCTTTAACTTTAGCAGTTAACACCGGTTCAGTTGAAAAAAGATACTTACCTAAATAATAAGTACCGTTTTTTAAATGTTTAGAGAATGTGGTATGATGAACATTCAATTTTCTAATGAAATCTACTTGTTTTGTTGAAAAAAAATAGAGTATACTCATATCTCTGTTATACATATATAAACTCTTTGAGGTTGACCCGCTAGGGTTATTTGCAACTCTTATAGTATTTAATGTGAAACTAGCGTCTAACAAATAATATTGTTCTAATGCAATTTCTGACCCTTTAATGTAATTATGGTAAAAAGGAAAAACTTGTAAAGAGAAATTTTTCAATCCTTCTTTATGTAATAAAGGGATTAATAAACCACTCTTTCTATGAGACAAATGAATATAGCCATTTAATCTAAAAGCCAGCTGTGACGATGAACCTACATATTTTCTACCTGTAGTAATATGTGTAAAAATATATATACCAGGTATTCTTTGTTTACTATTAGGTAAACCAAGTTTATCTTTAAGAACATCCTTAGTTATACTTTTTTGATTTAAATTAGTTAAAGTAAAACTTACAGTATCCATTAAAAATTTTAATTCTTTTTCTGTAATTTTAATATTACAGTAAGCTAAAATTTCATTAATTTTTTCAGCAGTCACAATTCTACCACTATTCATTTGCTCCACAGCTATTACATGTGCATGCTTATTAGGACCAGATCTACCCAATATCTCTTTTCAGCGGTTATCCAATGCAGGTTTATCATTGTTTTTAGGAGAATCCTTTTTTTTAGAGTGATTGTCTTTTCCATTGTTATCCTCACCATAGTTATTACCTTTTTCAGATTTGTTTTTAAACATATATTTTGGTTTATTGCTAAAGTAACCTTTATTAACTGTTAATTGAAAGCTTGTTGAATATCTTAAATATGTAAGAAATCCATGTAATAAATTCATAGCTCCTAGTAAACTAGATATACCAGATAAATGTAACCCAAATATAGCTAAATCCACACTTGGACCACTATGACTTTGTATACCTGATAGGGGTGGGTATCAATTATGTTGGTTGTCTCATTGTAAATTTACAACTATCACAACACTCAATACATTCATGTATTGTTCGGACTATACTATTATTTGGTTAAAAACGAGTAAGAACAGTATGTATACCGCTAGGTTTAATATACTTTTTGCAAAGCATTGTGATTTAAGAGAGTATCCATTTAGCTGTGTTCATTAAAAAGTGCTTCCAATCCTAAATCATCTTCTTGAAAAATGTCATAGTTAGCAAAAATTACTTGTAGTTCGTCACTAGCACTCTCTTCTTGAGAGATGTCATAGTTATTGTCATCAAAGAGTCTTTCCAGACCTAAATCATCTTCTTGAAAAATGTCATAGTTATCCTGATTTACTTCTAAATCAGTGTAACCTTCGTAAAATCAATCAAGATCCTCATACGGTGAATCTCTAACAAATATGTTTAATAGAGAATATCCATTGTTTAATCTTGTAGCTCAATAACGTCTCATTACATTGTCTCTCTCTCATTGCTCTAAAGCTAAATGTTCAGACGGTCTAGTGGGTACTTCAGATCAAGATGGTAAAGGTTCCCTATTGGGGTTTTGACTACTGAATATGACTTGTATACGTTCTCTTCAAGCCATTACCATCTCGTTAAGTGTATTATCGTGTGAGCTATCTTCAGTAAGATTACTAGTTTCAGAAGCTTCAGTAGGACTAAATTCATATACAGTAACAGATCCACTTCTAAAAGTTTCAACCAAAAATTCTCCTAACTCTGGTGTTAGATTTGATACAGATTCATTTCGCATACTTAGAACTGCTTCCTCATACGCTGCTTCTCTTGCTTCAGTAATATTAGAAAACAATAAATTACCTGAGTCAATAGATGAGTCAAAGCGTAAATCGGATACTCCCGCATGGATACAATTAGAAGGGGACAAGAAATTGGACAATTCCTCACGGTTATTTAGCAACGAATTGGCTATTTCAGTATCTATTGTTACATTAGTTATTGTGTTACCTTCTGAATGTAGTACCTCTATATCTAAAGCTATATCCTTTAGAGCCTCCATAGATGAAGGTGTGAATATAGCGTTGTTAGCTATAATTAACCTATACTCGCCAATGTCCTGAAACATGTATTCCAACCCTAAATGACTTCTAAATGCTAATTGGTTTTGATTCCTAAAAGTCTCTGTAGAATTTAGAGTTTCTGTACTAGTATGTCCTTGACGGTACTCGTTTAAAACATCATTATACCCAGTTATAGGCAATTAGCTAGGTTCATATAAAGGAAGATCAAGTGGACTTTCTGGAACGTCAATAGAGGGATTCATGCTTGCCAAATTAAGGACCTGCTGCACAATACTAAATATATTTATTACTGGTACCTCATTGTTTATTACTGGTTCCACATTATTACTGGTTCCTCATTATTTAATCTCTCAAGAATTAATCTCTGACGAACACTTTCTACTCATTGTTCAAGTACTCACCGTCTATTAGGATCATAAGCATCTTGTAACATTACATACTCCTCCTCATATTCATTTTCATGTGATTCTAAGGGAAGAGATTCAGTAACACCAAGAATCTCATCTATATAACTATAACCACACATATAAGGCTTAAACCAATCCATTTCGATATGGTCAACAGATGGTGGTATAAACTCTAGGCTAGTTGAATCACCGTACAATTCTTGTATGTCTGTATTACATAAAAAAAAGAAATAATATCGCAAGAAAAATACTTATAATAGTATCACGAATACCTGTAAATATAATTTTTAAAGCATTTCATATTCCCATAACTCACCCTCGTTTAGAATTTAAAGGATATTCACTAGATTTAGGTCTAAGATTACTATCAGATTTAACAGTATAGAATCTTTTAGAAGAGCCTGTTATATTCAATGCATTAAATATGGTGGGTTTTCTATGACCTAATCTTTTGCGGTAAATTAAGTTAAAATTATCCTGGGTTTTTTCCATGTCTTTTATGTCAACTAGCTTTCTTTTCATAGATCTCATAGTATCTCTTATAGAAGATAGTTCATCATAATTTCCCTTATTTTTACCGTACGATCTAGCTCATATTTTATATTCAACATTCTTCATCGCCACTAGATTATCTTTAAAGTATTCTATTATATTTTCTATTGCTTTTGAATTAGTAGTATCAAGCATATAATAATTGTGTTTTTCTTTATAGACTGTTGATGTTTTAATATGCAATAGCGTTTTTATACCATCTAACACGATTAGATCCAATTTTTGGCTTACACCAAATCCATGTACTATTCTGTTATTATCTTTACTTACTAAATAAAAACTACCTTCCCCCTCTATAAAGCCACTCATCCATGGTTTAGACATTATAAGTAATACTTTTTCATGTTGTAATGGAGCAACATTACCATTTCAAGCTGGTGATACATAATTGTCAGGAATACTTCATTTCTTTAAATCAAGCAAACGTTTATCTTTATCAAGTTTATTTATAGTAGTATCAGTTAAAATAGATAACGCTTCTTTTAATTTATTATAGTTAAAATATTTACTAGTCAAGAGAGGATATTTATCAAAAATAGGAAATATCACATTCTCTAACTTTTTACGATCTCTTATCGCTATCTGAGCTTTTTGACCGTCTTTAATTATATTACCTATACCTAATTGAGTTTTAATGTAGTATAAAGCTCTTAAATTGTATCTAGAAAGAGATATTTTAAAAACAGGTGTTCATTTATCGTTACTCTTGTAAAAACCAAATGTACCTTCTCCATCTGTTATTCCTACTAATCACTGTTCAAACCATACTTTTTCGTTTTTAACCAAATATTCCTCGTTAAGTCTCTGATGAGTAACAAATTTTTTTTTTGCTACCCAGGCGTATTGTCCCTTTGTTGTAAGCATTCTTACGTACGATTTATTAAACAATCATGAGTATCTTACTTCTTTTTTAGCGGGATTTTCACGCATCGAGAGGAATTTTGTCGTAGCTAATAAGCATAACGACTCCATATCATACATATGGAACGACTCCATATTTAGAGTTCACCCTGTACCTACTCCATTTTCTATTCCACCTGCAAATAAGAAAAGAACAATACTAGGTATTAGTAATAAATAACTAATATTATTAAGTCTAGGGAATCCCATGTCAGGTCCTCCTAGCCCTAATGGTAGTAGGAAATTACCAAATCCTCCGATTAAAGCAGGCATGCGCTTAATACACTAACTTTCGTTAATGCCCGGACTATATCTTTATCTTTAAATACTGAGTATTTACTAATACTGAGTATTTACTAAGATATTCACGTGTAGTCTCTGAAGATCCTACTCTGTAAAAGCGTTTAATGCTACAATGAGCCCTTTTACATTTGGTTTCTGGCTAGTTGTCTAATCTCTTAAGATGTTACTGTATTCTGCCGCTTTTCGTTTACCAATAGGTTCCGAAAGTCTGCAGTACTAGTTTTAAAAGCTCTAAAGGGGTCCTAGCATATAGTGAAAAAAAAGTAAGGTATTTTTACCTTACCTGGCCTTGCCTTTTTTTATATTAAATTCGCTTCACTCTTTCAATGGGATATAACTAATGACAATAATAAGTAAAATTACAACAAGCGTATAAAATTGCTAAATCGGAAATAATAAAAGCTTTATATTATACAGTTTATTTTATATAAGCCTTTATACAGCTTTCCGCTTTTAATATAATTTCTAATTGTGCTGTGGTTAGTATTAAGTGAAATAGCTGCTTTTCTTATAGACTCATATACAGTGTTTGTATTTTCTACAAGATTAGTTATTTCGATTTTGTCACCTCTTGATAAATTATACTTAGTTAATCTTTGACTTAACTTAGCTTTGGTCTCTTCTGAATGAATAAAATTTCTCACTTTTGCTCTCGCATCTGCTGAATGTTTACTATTTGTCCTGGCTTTTTTTACAGCAGCTTTGTGATCATCTGAAAGAATACGAGCTAAAACAATATCAAGATGTTGTTTGGACAACTTTCTATTTCTCATTTTAGCTAAACTCTCTTCAGTGTGTTTGTAACCTAAAGGTGATCCAGCTATTTTTAAAATATTATATTCTGGCTTTAAAAGATTAATGTAGTGTTGTTCTCTTTCTAGTATTATAAGTCTATCTGCCTCGCAATATTCCAGGGTTTCTAGTTTAAAGTTTGAATGACCATACTTAACAAATGCCCTAGAAATACTACTAGCAGATTTCTTTCTATTTAGATAGCTAACACTGTAGTATTGTTTAAGTCTGTAACCTAAATTTACACTACTACCTACATAGCTTTTTCCGTTTACTAGATTAATTCAACGATAAACACCAGATTTCTTATTATTGTTTTTAAGAATAACACTTTTTTCACTTAGTGCATCATCATAAGTAAATAAAGCAGTAGCGGACAAGACAGTATACGCGTCAAATGTAGAACTTGAAAATTTTATTAAACAATCCGATAAGAAGATTAAACCAGCAACTAAAAAAACACAAAGGATACCTTTCTGTTTCTTAGTTACTTTAAGTATAATATCTCTATTCTCATAAGGAGCGTCTACCAATACTTTAACATAGTTGTGCTTTTTGTCGTCATTCCCTTTATTAGGAGAATTGTTGTTATTATTCTCAGGGTTATTACCATCTTTGTTTTCACATTCATTTAACAAGAGTGAGTTGTTATAACCACTATTGACTTCTTAAAAAAAAGTCAAATGCGAGCTTAATATAGAATATATTTTGACCATGAAGAAAATCATTATAATAGCATGAGCAGTAATAATACTGTTATATAATTGGTTATCTGCAATATACTGAACACCAGGTCCTGACAACTCTAATCTAATCAATACAGAAAAGGCTGTACCTATTAAACCAGCAAATAATGCATATATTAAATACAACACACCAATATCTTTAGCATTAGAAGATAAAAATCATCTTTCAAATCACATACTAATACCCGATGATTTTAAATAAAGCTTCTTAGTTATCTCCCGTTTACTAGGTATTATGACGCTCGTTCCAGATAAAGTATCTGTAGAACTGGAGAGAGAGGTCACAATAATTTATTGGGATAATGTAACCGTTATAATAAAAGTATTTTTATATATAATCAGTTACACCGTAAAAAAAGATTAGTACTAATAATTCCATGTTTATCTCAGTTTCTCTAAAGATAAACGATAAACTTATTACAATTTACCCCTTTATGGATAGAATCCATCATTCTATATTGATTCATTACTATATAATGATGAATCGATTACGGTTATTATGGGTAAACCTAATATTTGCTAGAGTAACACACGTTTAATTTAAGGAAAAAAGTATATTGGATGGTAAACCAACTATTAGAATAAAATATCTGACAGTTCAGTATATTTCCTCTAATTACCCTATTATACAACTTATCGTAACATTCCTATAAAAACCTCTATTACTTTCAATACATTACATAAACTGTCTAAAACCAAAACCGAAAATGAAACTTTCAATGAAGACGTTTACATAGACACGTTTACATGTAGTATCTCATTAACCTAGTCACGTTTACATGAAATATCTCATTAACATGATAAAATGTATATTTTCATAAAAATAACAATCTTTATACTGTTTTTATCTAATTAAGTACACAAGTAAACATTTACCTAATGAGGTCATTTAGAGATATGAGGTCATTTAGAGATATGAAGGAGTTGAACCTTATATTTATGATCTGCAATCAAAATGCATAGCCCTATGCAACATACCCCTTTTTTTAATACTATGATGCAAGGTTTTTAAATCACATATGGGTAATGAATAATCTATATAAAAATATTATTTTATGTAAAAATTCTTATTGAATATAATAATAGCTACGATATATGATATAATTAGATAATATTGTAGCTCTAGATAACTAGTATTAAAAGTTTAACCTTTTTTTCAATTAAAGCATACTAGGTGTATAAAAAGGTTAACCCTGTAGAAAGGAAAAATAAAAGAATAGGTCTATTCTTATATGAAATAAATTCGTGTTAAAAATACGAATTTTATCTAACTAACTATTACATTGTTCTTTGTCTTTTTCATAATATACAGATAAACGTAAAACCCTATCTTATTTAAATTTTCCCTATCTAAGATTCGAACTTAGATTAAGAAATTAGGAAAATCTTGTTCTACCATTAAACTAATAGGGATTGTTTAAGACTTATTCATCTATAATCATGAAGTAAAGATTTTTGTATAAGACTCGAAGTTGCATTATAATGCAAATACACTACTAATTTTTTTTATTTTCAAAATGGCTTAATACTTACTATATTTGATGATTTATTACAAATAAAAAAAAACCTAAAAAAAAAATAAACCGAAAGCTTTTGAGGAGAGATGAAATTAAGTTGTCTCTTTACCTTAAAACCTATAGATATATCTATGTATAATAAGTAGGAAGAAATAAATGATTTTAACAGTTAACTTATCACCTTTAAAAACAAGTTTTATCTCTATTTAGCTTTTTATGGGGGGGGGGCTTTAATAAACAAAGTTTAATCTTCTCCCTCTAATAGTACTTATCTCCCCTAAAGCTTTCGGGGAGGGGGTAAATCTAAATCTACAAGTACCATTTTTCTACTAGATAATACGATCTATCTACTAGGATTTGTTATACTATCGTAAATAAGAAAATGTTACTAAATATATAACAAATCTTATCTTCTTCATAACAAGTTTACGGTAATTTAACCGTAATTTGGTTCATATGCCAGCAAAATAAATAGTTAAAAGCAAATAAAAAATTATGAAGGTTTATTACATTCATACATATCTTTTGCTAATGTACGTGCTTCTTCTACCTCACCCTTACCTGATTCCGCTAAAGCCTGAGCTGAACTTTTGGCAGCTTCAACTGTATCCGCATTTTGACCCGCTGTATCTGCAGTTTTAACCGCTTCAGCTGCACTATCTAATGCTTGGTTTGTAGTATGGGCTCAGTTATCTATGGCTCTAGGTATATCAGCAGCGTCTTTAAGCATCTCGTAGACTTGATTACCATTAGGAATATTATCAACAATAGTTTCTAGGACAGCTAGAATAGGCTCAATGGCACTTTGTAACAATACACCGGGAGATTCATAAGTTTTAAATAGGTTATGTGATACTGGAGCATATTTATCTTCAAGTATATGTAAATCCACAAAAGTATTTTCAACAAGAGTAACACCATACATTACAACTGTAAAGTATAAAAAGTATAAAACAGTACTTATTTGACCAAATTCAATAAATGGAGACTCTACGTGTTTAGCTCCTAATTGCATTAAGATTAAGAAATTAGCCACAAATACAAAGAAAGCTCATTTACTTAAAGGTCTGAATTGCATACCTCTTGATCTACTTACATCTGTAATAGGTAGTAATAGTAATATAAGGATAGCAGAGAACATAGCTATAACTCCTAATAATTTGTTAGGAATAGATCTTAATATAGCGTAGAAAGGAAGAAGATCGAAAATTAAATCAACATACATTTGAGTACAACTAGTTAATACCAGAATAAAAAAAAAATATAAGTGACAGCTTTAGAGACCCAATTTATATAACATTTCATTAATGAAATATGGTTTAACTATAGTACGTAAGTTATCCATAGATTCCTTAAATATATAAATACGGGGCTTCTTATCCCTGTTATAATGTATTGAGCATCTAAGATTAAATTTATCTTGTAATGTGAGCATAAGTTTATCTACGTCCTCATTAGTAAATGCATAAACGCTTACATGTAGTCCAGTACCGTGTCTGCTACCATCGTCCATAATTCAAAAAGCTAACCCTCTAGGTGTTAACAATTCATAAATATCACTAGGTATTTTTTTAACGCTATCTACATAAAACATATCTTTAAATACATTAAAACAGGGAAGTTGCATAGTAGTGAAGGTTATAGAACTATATATTTTTTTAGTTCTATTATCTCTAACTAGTTTAGAATGAGGTTTATAATCATTAACACAAAAAGGAACAAAGAAACTAAATACATAGTCAAAATATTCTTTATGTGCCACAGCTGTTTGAGCATATGTTAATCTAGAATTACTAGTAAGGGACCTTCTTGCTATGTGGGCATCACCGAGTAAAATACCAACTAATATTTCTCTTAATTCATCTGGCATTGTCCTATCAGCTCTCTGAGCGGATGATAAACGTACAATACCTTTTGTTGAACTAGCAGCGCTACGAACAGTGGTAACTGATAAAAATAAATCAGTGTCTGAATCATGTTGATTATATAAATATAAGCATATTTATATTCATAGTATTACTACTATGTTTGGACTATCTCTTCATAAAAAAATATTTTTATGTCTCCCGTATAGCCTCTGAGGATCCTACTAAGACCTATGGTCGTTTGGTTTCCTGCTGATTATCCTACTTTTTAGGAACTTCCAGCAAATAGCGAGATTAAGTGACATCTTTCTTTATCACTCTGGAACAATAGCTGCAGGAGTTTGCATAGGGTTTGCCACTACATAGTTTTCACTATCCCCTAATACATTAGGCATAAAGAACACAAATAAAGATAATACAAATATAAATGCAAATATTGTAATAAGATCTTTAAATAGGAAATATGGTGCCATAGGTATTCTTTCATAGCTTGCTGATATACCTAGAGGATTTCCTGATCCAGCTGTATCATGTAAAACGATTAAATGCATTAGTGCTAAAGCAGCTAATACAAAAGGTAAAACGAAGTGTAATGAGAAGAATCTATTTAATGTAGCATTGTTAACACTGAAACCACCTCAAATGACGAAATAAACGAGTATTCATCGTTTCAATAGGGCATTTAATCCCTATTCTCACCAATTTTATATATATTTGGTGTTTAGACTATGTCTTCAACATAAAAAAATCCATTTTTTATGTTGTGGGGTACTCGTGTCGAGCTTATTGTTGGTATTACTCACTCATTAGCCGTTGAACGTTCTTGATCCACCTCTTATACCGAATCAAGCTCCGCTGCAAGTAATCTATAAACTGGTGGTTATTATTAATAGACGTTCTTGCAATTCTCCCCATTTGCCTTTATAATGTCACCATCAAAGGAGCCCATATATACAGATAAAGAAAATATAAATGTGCTTTAATATGTTTATTTGTTTGAAGGATAATTAAGATTACCATAACGGTTACTACTTTTTAAATCGTTTAATCATTTTAGATAAGAAATTCCTTTTAGTCCTATCAAAGGATGTAAACCCGAAAAAGAAAAGAAATCTATGACAGTTTGTATATCAGCTTTGGAACTAACAGAAAATTGATTATACATGTTATTTTCAATATCAATCTTCCTATTTGTATTAAATACTAATTTAAATGATTCAAATAAACTAGTATGTATTCTTTGTTTCAATTGAAAACAACCGTCATTATTACTTTTTATAAAAAAGGATCCTTCTGCCATTGTGAAACCAACTATTCAATTTTTAAAGAAACTTAATTTAGCGTAATAAGCTGCATATACCAAGTCAGATGACTTGGATATGTCACTTATATTTGGTATATTATCGAACATTTTTATGTCTTGTTCTAGTATTGCCATAGCAGTATTAAATTGGTTATTTCTTGTTTCAGTTAAAAAAAATATGTTGTGATGTAACAACAATGGAAATAAAACTTCTTGTAGATCGGTTTTGTTAATGATTAACTTACAAGTTGGACTCCTATTATCTTTGTATATAGTTATTTTACCTATATTAAGGATAGAACGTATATACTCTAAAGTTGAGATATCTTTCAAATGAATAGATATAACAAGTTTAACAGCTATGAATCCTTTAGTTGTTTTTGTTATTTGTATGTAACCGTCTCCATCAATAAATCCTACTAAAAAAGAAAGAAAAGGAGAAGGTATAGATAAATACTCTTCTTTATTCAATCTCACATTTTTATTACCTTTTTTTAATGCGTTTATATTAACAGTACCTATCGTAGGCAATAGACTAGATAAGGAATAAACTGTTGTAGAACGGTCTGCAAAATGATTTGACTCAACAATATCTTGACCTACTCAAGGTATAGCACTCATAAGGTTAGTAATAACTGTAGCACCTCAAAGGCTCATTTGCCCGTAGGGTAAAACGTACAAACTTACTTATTAATATTTTATAATAAGCTGGAATAACTTTGAATTCATATATTCCATTAATTAAATACCTTCGTTTAATTAAAAGTTTCGACTGTACATTAAGCAGCTTTGCAGCCACCCATTAGTGACCCAGCCTGTCGCGATTATTTATATAATCGACGGTCTTGTCCTAATGGATTTTGACCGTTTTCACTAATATTGCCGAATAGTATTAAAACTAATCTACATCCCCGTCGGGACATACCACTTTAATTTTTTTTTTTTCTATAAAGATTGCAAAAAAAATATTTACTAATGGGACTATGATTTATATAAGAATAAAATACGAATATTAAGTAATAAATTATAAATATCTATCTAGGAGTAAAACCTGTTAATCAGATAAATGTTCCACTATTCACTGTTTTTTAACTAACTTTTTTTCTGTTTGCAGTGCTCTTCTGATAGTTTTTTCATGACAGTTTATAGCTTTACTTGCTTCTAAAATAGTAGAGTATTTACCGTAAACAGTTCTATCTAAGTTATATAACACAACAGGTCTTTTATTAGTAATACATTTTTCTTTAGTTTTTTCTGTCATAGGAGGTCTAGCTAAAGCCTTTTGTCTCAATTTTTCTATTGTTTCAGGAGAAAACTTTTTACCTCTATTTAGACTACCTATCATTTCTCGTCTAGTATCCGTATAAACATCTTTCATTTTTTGACGGTCAATTTCAGTATGTTTGTAACCAAAACTAGAACCTGCTTCTGTTAAAATATTATAATTAGGTAGTAATCTTTTTAAATAGCTATCCTCTAAATCCAATAACTCCTTGTTATTTTCTTTGGTAACAACATTAGGATATAAATCTAATATAACAAAAGCAAAGTTTCTCAAACGATACTTTTTAATAGCTAATTTAACTATTTTGCTACCTCTAAAGTGAATAACGTGATTACTAAATCTAGTATAAAATCTGTTGGTTGATGCAGAACCTATATAATAGTCTTTAGTTGTTTTATTAATAATCATATATACACCACTTAAATTTTTTGTATTATTTAATATTTGTTTTCTAGTATCATCTAGATTTATATCCTCATAAACATATATAGGGTTTATACCTAATTCATTAATAATTGTTTGTAGTCTTTCAGAAATGTTAGGACTACTTGAAGAACTACTTGTACAATATCCTCTTTTTACGATATTTGTAAACAATATTTTGTTTAATTTATAATTTGTAATATTTCCTTTATTACTTATATTCCTTTTATTACTTATATTAAACCATTTTGGGCTATGTCTATTACCCAGGAAAGCTGTCAAAATTCCGGGTACTATAACTAAAATTATTTGTATAGCCCCCCTTGTACTTTATCAACATATTAAATACCGATATCTGCTAAATATCATGATAATATATATCATACTAAAGCCTTGTGTAACCTTATACTGTTTAAGGTTAGGAACTTTCGACTGTACATTAAGCAGCATTTCAGCCACCCACCTGTGACGCAGTCTGTAGCGATTCTATAATTAACCGACGGTCTATAAATAAATAAAAAATATTTAACCGTTCCACAAGCATTGCCAGGGTAGGTATATTTTACCCCAATACCCTTAAAGGGTATTCTACTATTGTTTTATTAAAGCTCTAGAAGAATACGCTTATATAAAACTTTTTGTTTAATAATAAAACAGTATATTTTTAATTATATATTGCATATACTCTAAAATAGTAGGACTTTAATTATTCGGATCAAAAATTCATTAGTTAGCTAGTTAGTGGCTAAAGCTGAATTAAAGATATCCCTCCAATTTATATTTCATTTCATCTATAATAAAGGGTTTAACTAGTAAGACTAGGTCAGGCATAGATTGTTTTCAGATACTAATCTTTCATTGTCCCTCATGCCCAGCTTTTATAACACTAGTTTTCAAGTCAAACTTATCTGTAAGTATTTTGCTTAAAAAAACACATTCTTCATAAGTGAAACTATTAGTAGCTAATGTAATACCCTGCTTTTTCTGTCTAGATCCATCTTGCATTATTCAACTAGCCAGACCTAAAGGTGTGATAAATTCTCCAACTCAGCTAGGTATTCGTTTTACCGTGACTCCATTAACTTCCTTATAAAAGTCATTGAATATTCACAATAAGCTAGTATAGGTAAAAGTTGTTAATCTGTAATTATGGCGAGATACTGTAGGATCTAAACGTTTATCATTTAGAGCCTCACTTTTAACTACCAATTTAGGAGTTTCGGTTGAACAGTAACCTAATTTATTTAATTGAAAATTAAGATGATGAATATAAGCAGAATTTTTTACACCTTGTTCTAGATTGAATCGTACACTGTCCTTTTGAGCACCAGGTATTTTATTACCTCATCAATCACCCAATAAACCGCAAATTATTATAGATAGAATGTCAATATTATGAGGGCCAATTCTTTTTATAGCTTTAGTCCTACTTCTAATAAAGGGTATAAAATTAGCTGAGCACTGAATAATAATAGAATATTCAGAGCCTAATAACTCTTGACTACCAAAGAATAAATTTGGCCACTTATATATGTTTCCTGTAGCCATCATTAAAATAAATATAACAGTACCAATAGTTCATACTAGAGTTCTTGGTGCTCTATATGATCCGTAGTACATACCTCTACCTAATTCCGATAGGTAGATCCTCACAGATTTTCCCCCGGTAAGAACCGTACGTGCAACTTTCATCGCATACGGCTCAAGCTATCTAAAGTAAAAATTAAACATCCCTATGTTTATTAGTATAAACTTTACTAGTAAAATGATAACATGTTAAGAATCTTTTTCTATAATAGGGTCTATTTCATAACCATTATCCTTTAATCAATTATCTATTATTAAGTCCCGTCAAGCCACTGCAGCAAGCAGTGCTTTATCTTTACCACCTGATTTTTCAAAATAAAAGTATTTATTACGAGGAGTAGCATTTAAAAATTCCGGAAGATAAACACTTCAACCATTTTGGATCGTTTTATCATGTTTATCTTTAACGGATGTAATATAAAACTCACCTGATACGTTTTTAGCGGATTTATTTTTAAATATTTCATCAATTCTTTTAATTCAATGTCCAATAGGATAATTACGGTTATTCTCTATAGAATAAATAGTTTTAATTAAAAGATACTTAACAGTTAATAAATTACGAGTATCTAACGATATTAATTTACCGAACATATTTGTCATTGTTAATTGACGTGCTTTTCAGAAAAATAACTCCTTATGTTCTTCTAATAAAGGTAATAATTTGTGACAAACATTATCAATACCTTCTACAAAAGATATAACGTAATTCTTATCAGATTGTATACTAGCTTGTACACCCTTTTCTAAAAAGAACCGAGTTATCATATTCACAAGATGTAAAGAACTAGGAGTATTTTTTTGTTTTATTTCAAATTTAGGTATAAACACAAGTCCAGAAACCTTGTCTCTAATTCTAATATATAAACTACCGTCTCCTAAAAAGAATCCTAAAATAAAACATATGTTAAGTGGTAGATTGTTCTCAGCAAAGTTATAGCTAATTTCTTTTTTTAGGGATTCCACCGTACTAGATAGCGTTAGTGTACCTACATCTATACAAGAAACTATTTTATCTTCTAAAGGAATAACACGGTTTTGACCTCCAGAGGTTAAGCTGTACACTAAACAAATAATCTCCATTTTAGATAAAACTGTATTTACTTTTTCCAGTTCAACTATTCTTAAAAGTTTAAACATTGCGGTATACTTCTCACCATAGGTTAAAGAAAAGTAAGGGAAAAGAGTGTTAATCATATATTCTAAATTAGTACTTCTTAATTGAATATGATAATTCATATTATTATTTTTGGAGATTTCTCATACCAATTTAAAATCTAAAACAACCCACATTAAACTAAAAAGCTCAATACTTTCAGAGCTTGCATTTTGACCTATAGAGAATTTCGGGTTAAACCTGTGACTTGTACGAGAAGTAAATTGTCCTGAAATTGACCCTTCTGCAGTAAAGACACCATTTAATAATGACTGTAATGATGATAAAAAATCAGAATTAAATCTTTTCTTAAGGTAATCCTCTTTTGATCTTTGTTTCGATTGTTCTATTAAGTTTAATAACTCCGACTTTGTTACTAGAATAAGGCGTCCATTTAATCTGACGTAACCCTTATCCTCATCTTTTCTATTTTTATTGGAATGTACAGAAGCTAGTATAGCTTTGTTATCTTCCTTAGCCGGGGCATTAATACTGGATATATTTGAGAATAGTGTAACAGAAGCGTTTGATCTTAATAATTGCGATAGGTAGATCTTCACAGATTTTCCCCCGCTAGGAACCGTACGTGCAACTTTCATCGCATACGGCTCGAACAATCTTATGATAATATTATACGAGTTAAACTATCTCGTATAACTTAAAAGAGAATAATAACAAGTTAAATACATGGTATTCACATGTTATACCCACGCAGAATTCGTGGTTAGTTCTTAGATAACCCATATCAAAGTCTGCATCTTTTCAGATTAGGGATAACCCTTATCCACTCTATTACCGAGTGGCATTCGCTTTTTTGACTGTCTCATGCCCACAGGTCGATATACTCATTTCGATATGAATCTTATAAAGTACCACCTATAAAAGATAACATAGTTAAAGATATCTCTTTTATAATTGTTATTAAACAAATAGGAAACCTTTGGGTTTACCAAGTTCCGATAACTACACCTAATATAATAAAGCCTTAGGCAGGTACTTTGATTCGTTGCATTTTCTTATAACAAATATTTTGTCTACAAGATAAAGGGTTACAATAACAATGCTATGTTTGTTAGCTATTGAGAATGAGTTACCCATCTGGTAGATATATCTTTATATGTGTTATAAGATAGACCCGGCTTCGGCCGCACACAACCTCACACTTTTACATATTATTTTCTATACTTTAATATTTTCTATGCTTTACATAGAAAAACGAACCGTCCACATACCTTCGCTTCCGCTTGCCTTAGCTTTTTTTCCTTACTATCAGAGCTTCACACCCCAGAATTACTTCTAACGCATGTCTGACTAGGAACACGAAGGGTCATTCGAGAAGGAATCTCACCTTATTGTAGTTATCGACTTCTTGTCGCACTGTGCAAGTAAACTATGAAGAAAAAAGCTGAAGCAGTATTACTGTGTAAGTAACGTATTAATCATCCGTTATTTACATCACGCATAATCTAACTAAGGTTATGTATTTGCTGACTTGTTTCACTTATAAAAACTTTTAAACTTAGTCCGAAATAATCTAATATTTGTGTGATAATGAATTAATTATATCATTTAAATGAACTAGATAAAATATAGCAGAATTACGCTTTGAATAACTCACTACCCTTCCTACAGCTAAAGTTCGGGATATTTCGTGTAAAATCTATTATCTATCTATACCTAATCACTAATTTAAAGGATAGTTTTTGTCTAAATCTCTTATAAATAGTAATAACGATTCGCTTAAACGTGTATCGCTAGCAGTACGACTAAACATATGCGGATATTCCTCTCTAACTGCAATAGTTACTCTGCTGTAATATTTTAGTTCCTCAGACAAATTACCCCACTTACTGAATCTAATCCCCGTTCTGGTAAGACGTTGACCTGCCTTTGATTGTAAAAAATTAGCCAATTTAGTAGTATCAGTATCCGGAGTAGCAGGCAGAGGATTATTTGTGGGGCTGGTTGTATTTTTTTCATTGTCCTTTGCCGCATCCCTAACAGGGTCAAAAAAAATCATTCCCTGAGGAATAAACCGTATTATCTGTATTCAAATGAAAAGCTTCTGAATAATTATAATTAAAATCTCTTAAAATATGACTTAAATCTCCATGAATATTAAACCATATAATAAATAAAGTATAGAAAAAATAGCAGATTGAAAAAATAATATTAATGTAAGGAAGCCAGGGTAAAATTTTAACTATAGATAAAGTTAAGTAAAGTTTATAGTATTTTATACATTGGGAGATACCGCTTTTTTCCAATATTTCCTTAACACAAGTTGCTAACACCTTATTAGTAAGTAAGGGTGTCGACAACAACAAATCCGCTTCACACATAATCTAAAAATGGGTTAATCATTTATCAATATCTAATCCCTAGACGCACTATCTATGGGTTTAGATGAAAAAATAAAATGATTTTTATATAATCTACCTGTATCTATGTAACGATTACATGTATTACTACTGGGCTTTAATCCCAACGCCTTATGTGCAGAACTGTATGAAACAAAAGGAGAACCTTTAATCATACCCTTATTTGTGTATATATATACAACTTTAGGGTTATCAGATCTATTTTGTATACTAAATTTCCGAACATTATCTGAGTGGGGTATATTAGATTTAACATAAAAGGGAGGATCTTTTTCAAAAATGGTTTGAGATCTTTCAAAAATGTTATTTATAATTTCAGATATATTTTTAGTAGTATTTGTACTGTATCTTTTATTAAGAATGTCAGATATATCCAAAAACAGGGTTTTACCTTCAGGTAAATAGTAATAACCTTTTATTTTCAATAGAAGGGCTACTCTTCATAAATTAAAATCTATAGCCTTTCGCGAATACATTTTAGAGGTATCCAATAAAGGTAAAAGGTAATAATAAAGAGAATCTACACTATTTACAACTAAAGATACTACATCTTTTCTAACATTCGTTGTACTTATAACATTCAAAGGTAATATATCACAGTTTTGTAAAACATTGTCAGATAGTCCAGTTAAAAAGGTTGTTATAGCATTTAAACTTTCTTGACTTGTATTTTTTTGAGCAATTTGAAAATATAAAGCCGATCCTGTCTTAATACCAAACGTACCTTCACCTTCTAGAAATCCTATGAATCAATTAGGGTTTATTATAATTTGAGATTTTGTAGTATTATATGTAAATATTTCTCTTTTAATATTCATAGTATTTTTAAGGGATACTATTTTGCTCATACCAACATCAGATAATTTTTTATTATCTTTAATAAAGACCGCTTGAGAAAAATTTTCAAAGTCTAATCTTTTACTAGTATGCAAAGGAAATGCTTTAAATATAGTGCATATAATATTTTTAATATCTTCGTAATTCATTATAATATAAGAACAACGGTTTCTACTACTTTCTAATGTAACAGTACCTACATTTAAATTAGATTTAATTGTATTAAGAACTTCTACATCATCCATGTGCAAAGATATTTTAAATCTAAATTTTACATACTGACGATCTATCGAAATTAAAAAGTTACCTTCTGCGTCTGTGAATCCTGAAAATCAATATAAGAACTCGCTGGATACATTTTTCAATAGGTTGTCTTCAGTACGTACATTAGAATTTTTATTACAGTTAGTAGATAAGTGACAAAATCCCATTTTATTTTTATGACCCGATACGTAAGTAGGCAATAATATTATACCATTAAATAGGTATAATGGATTAATCTTTAACTATTGATCTTTCAACCAATATAGGACTATATCATCATATAATTAATATGTCAACCGTGTAGTCTCTGAGGATCTTACTCGTAATTTTATTACTTTGGTTTCCTGCTGATTATCCATACATATCTTATATATTTTTATTAACTTCGTAAGCGAAGTTTAATATGATAAGCTTTAGGAACTTCCAGCATAGAGGTTAATTTAAAGAGCACATTACGCTATGCTCTACACTATTAAAAGCTTCTACTACACTAGGATTGTAATGCATTGCTAATGTTACACCTGTAACAATTTGTATAATTAAACAAAAGGCTAATAAAGAACCAAAATTTCACATGTAACTTAAATTTAAAGGTTGTGGTGAATCAACCATGTAAGAATTCGCCAACTTTAAAAGAGGATGACTTTTTAATAATCTCATTTATTTTTATTTTGTTTTAGTATTTTTTAATTTAATACATTATGCCTATAATTACAATCGTTTTTATAATTTAAACAGGTAAAAAGACATATTATAAAAAAAAATTTTTTTTTTATTTTAGATGTAATGTACAAATATACACATAACTTAATATATGTATAGTTAATACATTACTATGTATTTTTAGATAAAGCATAAAGTGAATAATACATTCATTATTTTTATATATTCGCATAAAAAAAGGTATTTAACCATTATAATTAAACTAAGTACTTTATGTTTTTTTTTTTCTTAATCTAGTAGTATTTCTTTTGCCTCTTAAATTCATAAAGCTGTTTACGTATTTTAACTTATGATTAAAAATAAGCGATTTAAACACTTAACATGTCGCGTGTAAAGCGTATGCTCTCTTTTAGTTTTTTTACGTGAAAAATACAAGAACTAATTTATTTAATTTTTTCGGGCTTTACCAAATATAGCTAAGCTATAGCTGTATTAACTATACATGTCATAGCTATCCATTTGTCTTCTCCCCATTGCATTACAAAAGTTGTAACAACAATTTACCAGTTAATCGAAAGGTTTGATCGACTGGGATTTGTTATGCTATATTATCAAATCGTTTCGACCTTTTATTTGGATGAATCAAAAGATTCATCCAAATAAAAACAAAAAAAAACAAAAAGCATAACAAGTTAACGGTAGTCTACCCGTTTTTACTAAGATATCCAAATGAAAAAGATAAATATATATATAGCGCTAATATAGAGTTATTAATATATCAATAAAATAAAAGATAAAGGATTAATTATATTAGAATAGTATAATATGTAATAACTACTTAATTTAGTAATATTGTTACTTACCAAACATAGTAATTCTACATGTTACCGGGTCATTTACATGCATAATACCCCAACTGGTATGTAAGAAATATTTATGAAATTGACTTGTATCCGGACTATAGAAACAAATGTCTCTTTTGCGATATTCCAGCTTTAATGTAAAATGAATATCTAACTGGGATTTGTTACACTGTTTTTTATAAAATAAAACCCTTAAAAAAAAGCATAACAAGTTAACAGTAATATAACCGCTATTTTATATATATATTATTCTGCACATTCATTCTAATAGATGATTGGTAGATTTAAAATAAAACTTATTATTTATATTCACTAAACCGATGGAAAGGCTACAAATACGATGGAAAGGCTATAAATCAGATGTGAAGGATTCAAATTCTCTAACTGCACGAGAGATATTGGGGAGAGTTCCAGCTTTTGCCACTTCTAATAATATTGCTGATGTTAAAGTATGACTCTGTCTATATTCTACATAGCCCCCCAAGGCGTCCTTATATTGATCTGTAATAGCATTACTTACCTCTGATAATTCAGTAAACTCAACTGGAGTTAAATGATTAGGACCAAGGTCCTGCAAATATTTAAGACGAAATCATACCTTAAAGACAGAATAAGCTAGCGCTCTCGTCTCTGTAGCAGGCAAAGCTGCCTGCGTAGCCGTAAGGAAATCCCGCAAAGGTAGACACACAGCAGACAATGTACTGCGGTCTACACCATTCTTTACCATATTATTTAAAACTCTATCGGTTTCCTCCTGAGCATGAGCCAAGTAGGATGTTAATTCAACTAGAGTCTCCAAAATGGAACTTACTAAAATTTTATCAGACTCTATCGGTTTAATATAGTTACCTTGTACTAACACTAAAGATAGAGATAGACATAGCGCTAAGATAATAATAGAGTTACTTATAAATGAATGAGATAAAAGATAAAGGATTAACCCTATTAAAATATATAGGGCATAAGATGTAATAACACCAGTACTTAGTTTAGCAATGTTGTTACTTATATTGAATAATCCTTTTTCTAGTCCAAAAGGTCCTATATACTCTACGGATCCTTTATCTATTACTTTAGTAGTCTGTCCACCAAGTTTTAGTATAACACCAGTAATAAATCTGTTGTAAAATAGCTCTATTAAGAAACGTTGATTAAAGAAACTAAAAATGTTATAACCTAGTCTCGATAATTTAAAATAAATTAGTATAGTAGACAAGTATTCAGATAACACTATAGCAATTACACTTAATGAAATAGTAAATACTAAAGGTAGTAACTTAAATAGAGTTGGTACAGCAAATTCGGTATCTAACATTATCTCATGAGAAGGATGTATAAATAAAGCATTATCTGAAAAGAATCCTGAACCTAATCCTATAAACATATCCTTTGTAATAAATCCAAAGAATATAGAGAATACAGCTAAAATCATTAACACGGCGATCAGATTTATCATAAAAATATATATAGGCAATAGTAATAAAAAGTAGGTATAAAAGAAGATACATTAAAAAAGTAGCTATTTCTATCTTAGTTAATTCTTTTAGTATTCATACCACTTTTTATTAATTCAATATTAGCCCACCCTTTCTCAGTTAAGTGCTTTTTTTTTTTATTAATGATCCTATTTTAGAAAAATCAGATAAATCTAAGGCTTTAACTCCTTGTATAAGATACTTTAAGAAAAATGGTATAATTTTTTGTTCTATATCAGAAAATTTCGTAACTGTATAGTTACCTTCTTTTCTGGTAGAGCTAGGTAATATTTACGACAATCTAAGAACTCGCAAAATAGTTATAATAAAGAAGCATCTCTAGAATGTTGAGTTACAGAAAAGCTTAAGATAACTTGTTTTCCAACTTTTGTCTTAGAATTAATAAGATTAACAAAGAAATTACCTTCAGCTAGTTTTTTTGACGTAATTTCTTTAATAGAAATTACTAAAAAAAAACAATACAAACCCTGACAATAAATTCGGATGAATTTTTTTTTTATTAGGGTCTAAAGGTCTAGCTATTATATTTAACCTAGTTCCCTGTGGGGCCTTACCCTGCTGTGGGACGAATCCGTCAGGGCTAGGGAAAGCAATCTCTAATTCCTCTTATAAACCTAAATTCATTGTAGCTTTTATACTAACAATATCTATTAAACCTTCTAACGTCAAATGTCTTTTACATTTAACTAACTCAGAAGCAGCTTTAAATAATTGAAAATCCGACCATTTCTGTGTAATTAAAGGAAAATTATTAAAATGGTCTACAATCACCTGTGAATCTTTTATAGATGAAACTCTGAATTGAACCGCATCTTTACCATGTAAGGAAATACTTCCTATATCCATAAAGAATGCTTTAATTAATTCTAATAAATACCGATCTTTTTTATTTAATTTTATACCAAATTGCAAGTTTATAATTCAACCAGTATTCATCTTAGAAGATCTGTTAAGACTAATTGAAAAATAGCTATCTCCTAACTTTTTTGTTCATATATTGTAATATATGAAAAAAAAGTAAGAGAAACCTGTAACAAAGTAAGGGTGTAAAGGAGGATTTTTTATTGAAATAGAAGAAATACCTCTTGTTAAACTTCTACTAAAACCTGTATATATATTTGCTAAAAAGGGATTCTGACTTGATAATATCTTTCGACACCCATTAGAGTATACCTTAAACACAAAAGAATTTCTCTTGTATCAACTACCATCTACTCGTTGCTCTTTTACAGATATGTAGCTATCTGATTTAGATCCGCGATTGTCCATTTCTCTTTCAATCATCTTCTGACTTGTTACCATCTGAGTAATTACTTCAGCCACAAATAGTTTTTCAACAACTGCTTGGTACCAGAAGCTTTAGGAGGTCCCCGGAATTTGATAGTTTTACCCTCGCAAGTGATTTCCCACATCACCCAGCAGGTAAGCTCATAAAGATATCACCTTCATGTGCGTTTTTATAATTGATTAAAGGTCCGTTAGGATTAGTTAAGAATGTTAAATATAATACTTTTACAGAGTATAATGTAGTAAACATTGCTCCTATTGTAGCTATTATGTAAACAACAGTACTAGAAAAATAATATTGACCGTAAGCAGACTCAAGTATAAAATCTTTTGAATAGAACCCTGTCATGAAAGGGAAGGCTACTAAACTTAAAGAAGCTATAAGCATTACAGAGTAAGTAAGTGGTAAAAATGGTCTCAACCCACCATATCTTCTAAAATCTTGATTATCAGCTACAGCATGAATAACTGCACCAGCCCCTAAGAATAAAAGTGCTTTATAAAAAGCATGATTCACTAAATGGAATAACGCAATATGATAAGAAGATAAACCTACAGCTATAACCATCATCCCAAGTTGGCTCATTGTAGAATAAGCAATAACTTTTTTAATATCTTGTTGGAATAAACCTATTAAAGAACTAAATACAGTTGTAATAGCACCTAATCATAAACATAACATTAGCACTGTTGAACTATATTCTATTAAAGGAGATGAACGCATTAATAAATACACACCAGCTGTACATTTGTGTTGGCTATCCTTAACTATAAGGAATAGCGCGCCATGTCTTTAGACATGGATCGGACTATATCTTTAACTTATAAATTTATTGATGTCTTTCGTTAAAAGATCTATTTTATTTAGTCCTTCTAACGTAAGATGTTTCTTATTTAACACCATATCATGTATTTTACATCATTTAGTAAATGAAAGAGATTTTTTGGTTTTTAATTTGTATCTAGAAAAGTAATTTCTAATAACCTTAAGTTTAGTGAAGGATGAACAATGAAAGGTTCAACCATATCAACTTTTGTCGTACTTAACATTTTTTAAATCTAAAGAATCAGTATTTAAAAATATATCTCGAAGTGTTTTAATTATATCAAATTCTTTTTGAGAAACTTGAAATGTTAAATGCGGAGCTTTTCTAAGTTTGGATGTAGAACAACTCTTAACTCTACCATAAAAACAACCTTCTGCGTCTACAAACCCAGATATTCAACCTGAATGTAAACTAGGTTTGATTAACTTATCTTTAAAAGGAATCTCCATATTATATTGTTTGTTATATGTAGTTAATCATACTTTAAACTGTTCTTTTTTATAATGAGTGCATAAATTACCATTAAAAATATGAATTAATCTAGCAAAATTTTCTTTTGAAGAAACATAAAAAACTCCTACATTTCTACTTTCCTCCTTCCTCATTAAAATTTTACCAAAACCTAGTTCTTTTTTTATATAATAAAGAACTTGTATATCCGAAATACTTTGAGTAATATCAAAATAGATTTTATCTTTAGATACGATAAAAGAACCATCTCCCTCTGTAAAACCTATGAATCATTCTAAAAACTGTCTGTTAACTTTTTTTTTATGTTGAGGTATTAAATTAGAATATTCATTAAATTCATAAGTTATATCACGTGTAGCCTCTGAGGATCCTTCGTCGAAGGACGAAGTTTCCTGCTGATTAACCCCTTTTAGTTTTTTTTTATTAATTCATAAAAAAAAGGTCGAAAAACCTCTTCTAAAACACAAGATTTTCTTATTTATCTTATATAAGGGTAAACTTACAATATAAATAAACTTGATGTAAGGTGATCCCAGCAAACAGTGACATCATAATTGATTAACTCACATTAATCAACGGCTATCTCTAACCATAGTGGCAGCGTGTATTAGTGCACTCACCGGTGTAGGACCCTCCCAAAGCTCATAGCATATGTATTTATAAAAAGGATAAAATACTTCGTATATGCCTGTAAAATACATAGAGCTTCCGACTGTACATTCAGCAGCATTTCAGCCACCCCGAGGTGTTCCAGTCCGTAGCGATACATTAAAATACCGACGGTCTTGACTACGAAACGTTTTTGACCGTTTTCACCTTAGTTGCATTAAATTTCCAGATGATTGTTATAAAAAGCTAACATCTATTTATAAAAAGGTGCATATGCATCCAAATCAAAATAGTTTTAGAGTTATTTTTAATAAACAATTCTAATAAATATGCAGAAACCCCTTTAAGAGGCAGCTAAATTAGAATACCCCTAACCAATATAATATGTAATAAGCAAGACCTATAGCCATAAATAACAATAACAAGTAAATGTTATTCTATTTGTCCAAAGCATCCTTTTTTAATAAGACCTCTTATAGTTATAATAATAGTATACTCACTGGACGAAACTGGTATAAAATTAAGTCTTTTTACTAGAGGCCTAAAAAGTCTCATAATGAACCTGCATCACTTTGAGAAGGATCTGAGCTATTACTACTGTTATCATCGGTACGTGTATTTTTTTTAGGAGGTAGCTCAGTGTCAGTTTCAGATTCAGAAATATTACGTTTAGATCCTGTTTTAGACTGTTCGTCTTTTTTACAAATATCCAAATGTAAACTCTTGATGTGATCATTTACTTCTGAAAGCTTAGATTGCAAAGCTTTTTTTTCTTCATTAACATATTCTTTAACGTCATTTAAACAGTCATTAGTGGAGGTATTTCCACTATCCTCATCAAAAAATGCGGGATAATCTTGCTCAAGCTCTTTTACATAGCTATTTTCTTTCTTAGCGACTTCAGGTAGCCGTTTGTCTAAGTCTTCCGCTTTATCAATAAGTTTAAGTGCTTCCTCATGATCTTTAATACCCGCTATAAGGTCTTTTTTTTGTGCTCTTAAGTTTGAGAACTCCATCTTAGGATCACGATTAGAAGAACCCGTTGGAAATCTATCTGATAATGAAGGTCTAAAAAGACATATAAATTCTCATGATGTAGGATTAGCTGATTCTTTAGCCTCTTTACTAGAGATTTCTGCTCCACTATTATAGCTAGATAACTCTAATAGTGGGAACCTTGAAAAATTTAAGTTACTACAAGGAAGGGCACTAGTTTTAATTTTATGTGTAAAAGCTGGTTAAACTTATACTTAATTTTACATCTGGAAGTTACATATTTACGATGATATATTCAATTTAATTTTTACTATATTTCTAATATGCTGCTATGGTCAAACCTTACCATTACTGTTTTAAGCTGTAACTGTTCATGGACCATTTGCGACTAGTATTATCCATCGCCATAGGTAGTCATACGTGAAGTCCTACTTGAGAACTTTTAGCCATAGCTCCAATTAATAAACATACACCTACAATAGTTACAACCTTTTCATTCATGTATGGAGCTAATGAGAATACAGTTGCATAATCTAAATTACCAAAAGCCAAAAGAATTGCAAACATACCTATAGTTAAGAAACAATCACCTACTCTATTTGTTAAAAATGCTGATAGAGAGCTTTGATTTGCTGCTATTCTAGAATATCAGAAACAAACTAAAAGATATGAACAAACCCCAACACCTTCTCAACCTACAAACATTAATAAAAAGTTATTTGCTGTAACCAATATAACCATCATAAACGTGAATAAGCTTAAATAGCTAAAGAACCTTTGGTTATGCATAAAAATCAAATTTATCCTTCAATTGATTTATTAAGTGTTTATTAACAATGGTTAAATATCTTCAAAATTTCTACCTGTGTTCATACCAGATTTTATCTTTCTAATAGAATTTATCCCTTCAACCGTAAGATGAGAACGATTAAGCATTAAACTGTGTATTTTACATCAGTCAATATAATCATGTAGTTTTGTACCAATTATAGGGTTTTCATTAAAAAGTGGAACAATTGTATTGGTAATATCCTTAAAATCAACTATTGACATACTAACAGCAGATTTACCAGGATATTTATATATTTTTCCTGATCCTAAGTACTCAGCTATTTTCTGCATTAATATCAAATCTCTACTGTGTTGAGATATTCTAAATCTTAATTGTACTCGATGACCTAATTTACTATTGGTGGCTGGCATACGAACATCAAAGTTTCCCTCAGCGCTAGTAAATCCTGAAATTCAATGAGGGTTTAAAATAACATTTTCATAATTTATTACAGGTCTTTCAACCGGGGTATACCCGGCAAACTCTGATTTTAGCGTGTCAGACAAACCTAAATTCATTGATGCTTTTATATTCACTAATTCTTTTAGACCTTCCACCGTAAGATGAGCTTTATTATTAATAAGTTCTACCGCTTTTTTAAATAATAAAAAATCCGCGGCTTTTTGAGTTAATAACGGATATTTTTCTAAATGCAAAATAAGGCTATTTAAACCTTTAATTGAATCTATTGAATAATTAACCATATCTCGGTTTCGGCCTAAATGAATAGAACCAATACCACCTAAGTGTTGTTGTAATAGACATAATAAATTAAGATCTTTTGTGTGTAGACCTATTTGAAATTTTAATTGAGCACGTCAACCTAATGTACGAACTTTATTTTTGTCTACCACTATACCAAAAGAACCCTCACCATCTATTAAACCAGATAAGACACCAGGATTTACAATAGTAGAACTATGGGTAGAAAATTTTCTTAAACCGAATTGTTTAGATGGGTTTTTGATACAGGAGTTTCAAGCTTGTTGCATATTGAAACCGAGTTTTATCTCTCTATTCCTTTCGAGATCCTGTAGAGTATACCTTAAATTTATTCATTGTGATTTAATAAATCAACTGCCGTCTACTCGTTGCTCTTTTACAACAATATTATTTAGTATTGTTGACTTAGATCCGCGATAGTCCATTGTGTTTTCACACATCTTAAGGCTTTTTACCTTCTCTGAGTAATTAGTTCAGCCACCCATATATTTTCATATATGGCTTGGTACCTTAAGCTTTAGGATTTCCCCGGAATTTGGCTGTTTATCCCCATAGACACGTTTTCCCCTTACGCGACCCCGAGGATCTTCACTCATATACCCTATCGAATAGATATGTACTAAAGAAGAAACTATTAGAACAGGTATAAGCATAGAAACTGTTAATGAATCAAAATGAAATGCTCATGATACATTTAATGATTCAGAATCAATTCATCTAAATACCTCTATTGATACAGGTATATTGTTTAATCCAACTTCAAAGAAAGCTAGTACAGCCAAAATAGTTGTTGTTACAACAGCTGTACATGTAATGATTTGTGCTCCTGATACTCCAGTTTTTCTACCAAAAAAACCAGAAGCTATTGACCCTAATAGTGGTAAAATTATTATAGCTAGATACATTATTTAAATTCAATATTAATATTTCCTCTTAATCTATAAAAAGCTACTAAAATACCTAGACCTATAGCAGATTCTGCTCCGGCTATGGCAATTATATAAATAGCATATGTTTGGCCTAATATATCATCAAAGCTAAGTGAACTAACCAATACTAAGAATGTAATAGCTAATAGCATTATTTCAATCGAAATAAGCATTAAGATAATGTTTTTTCTATTTAAAACAAAACCTAATATTCCAATTGTAAATAAAATTAGTGATAAATTCATTGTTAAAAAAAAAAATTAATGTCTGTATCCTTAAGGTAATTAATTATATAATACCTTAAAATAAAGGTATTAAACCACCTTTATTTGCTTTTAAACAAATAATGATTATATATGTATTAGATGTACATATCTAATACATTACTATTATAGTATATAATATAGTATAGTTAATTAGCTATAGCAATTATGCAATACGGTACGTATAAAATGACCTGTTGCGTGTAAAAGAGATGCTTTTTATTAAGATCTTTTTGGAGCTTTTTTTTTTAGGGCTTTACAAAATGTCTTCTCCCTATAATTGCTGTGTAATTATAAATTTACAAATGCAATTTTCCAGTATACAGGCGTTACACTATACTGGGATTTGTTATGCTATATAATGCTATTAGCAAATTGTTTCGACCTTTTATTTGGATGAATAAACGTATTCATAAAAAAAACAAAAAAAAAAGAAACAAACAGCATAACAAGTTAACGGTAGTCTACCCGTTTTTTATAGTCTTATCGTTAAATTTGTCTTTCAAACGATAAGTTCAATAGGGGAAATTAATGTTTATATGAAGAAATTAATTTCTTAAATTCATCTAGCCTATCCGTTATTTGAGACGCGTAATTAGGATCGGTCATTTTTATATTTTTCTCTAGAGAGATACCTCTTTGTAATAAGTCATGTATCTCTTGCCCTTGTGTTGTGATAAGACGGTCAATTATTCCTATTCTAACACCAAGCTTGTTACCTACCTCTTGTGACATATTACTTGGTATATCAATCCCCAGATTACCTGCTACATCCGTTACCACATTAATACCTGATTGACTTACTGTGCTATTAAATTGTCCTATGAAATTAGCCAGTTGAGGTAATAGTGTATCTATCTCTGCTAAAATTTCGGTTATAGCAAAAGTGGATGTGAATCTTTCACTATAAAACGCATGAGGGTTAGATACTTCTCCATTGTTAAAAGAGGTTTGTCTACTTTCAATGGTTAAGGCGTTTTTTCCTAGTTCAAATATAAACCCTAAGGTTAATAACACAAAAAAGACCATC
>Ga0247735_1000098_pt1 | contig 45528 bp, 39 predicted proteins | sample UWRJL178409R2_FD_180934 | JGI IMG/M metagenome (GOLD analysis project Ga0247735, IMG submission 180934) | Plant litter microbial communities from Arlington Agricultural Research Station in Wisconsin, United States - UWRJ-L178-409R-2 | ecosystem: Environmental > Terrestrial > Plant litter >... | reverse complement strand
ATGCCAGCCATAGGCGCCCCCGCCGAGCGCGAAGATCGCCGGCTGCGCGAAGCCGACGCCGACCAGCACGCCGAGGATGGTGAACAGCATGCGGTACACCATGATCCGCGTGCGTTCGTGCGGATCGGCGGACAGTTCCGACGCGATCGCGAGATAGGGCACCGAATAGATGCTGAACGCGGTCGAGGCGATGAAGAACAATGTGCAGATCGCCGCCGCCGCCAGAAAGGGGCTGCTATACCCCGTGACGAGGAACAGCCCGGCGAACCCGAGGCTGGTGCAGACCGCGCCGGCGAGCAGGAACGGGGTGCGCCCGACCCGCGTCTTGACCCGGTCCGACCAGGCACCGACGAGCGGATCGCACACGATCAGCCACAGTTTCGGGATCAGCACGACGAAGCCGGCCAGCCAGGCAGGCACGCCGAGAATCGTCGTCATGAACAACGGCAGCAATACCGCCGGGGTATCGCGGAAAATCTGCGCGCCAAGCTGCCCGGCGCCGTACCGCGCGACGACGGAGGTGCGAACGTGGCCGGGAAGAATGTCCATAGTCATGCGATCCGATCGGTGGTGCGGCGGTTTCCCGACAGGAAAACAGCCCAATTCGCAATATGTGCGTGACATTTTCTTGTGCGGCGCAACAAGCGGGGACTTCTCGCCTGTCGGACAGTCCGGCGGGTGTGATGCTTTGGCGCATTTCCGCCGCGTATCGTATCCAGCGCGGGATTCGGTTCCCGGTGCGGTGCTTGGCGGCGCCGCGCGACATTTGGAGTGAAGCGCTTGCTCAACACCTTTCAACAGGCCGAAACCGCCGTTCTCCCCAAGGCGACGCTCGAGGAGAAGGCGCGGCAGGAATTCGCCAAGAGCCTGAAGCAGTTCATCCAGCAGGGCATCCTGCCCGGTCTCGGCCCGGTCTATCGCACCCGCGCCGCCAAACGCTTCGAGAAGGAAGCCGGGCGCGAGCCGGTCGATCGGCATGACATCCGCAAGGCGATGGTGCCGGATGCCTATTTCCAGCATTACGCGGCGGTCAACCGGATCAGCCAGGAATTGCTCTGGGACGGCGTGATCGACAGCATCGACCGCGAAGGCGCCGACCTGCTGGCGCGCGCGAAACAGGCGTCCGCCGCCAACAAGGGCGAACTGCGCATCGATCCGGCGTTCCAGGTGCCGAAGTACGTATCCGCGCTCGACATCCACTGCATGCCCGGCGGCTACGCCGGGCGCGACGGCGAGAGCGACCTCAGGCTCGGCGCGCTCTATGATCGCGGCGTGTTCCTGTACGCGATGGGCTATACCGGCCCCGACAATGACGACATGGGCCGGTCGGTCTGCGATTATATCCTGGCGCGGCTCGGCGGCTTCCGGCCCAAGCGCATCCTCGACATGGGCTGCACGGTCGGCCATTCGACCTTGCCGTATAAGGAACTGTTCCCGGAGGCCGAAGTGTGGGGCATCGACGTCGGCGGGCCGCAGATCGCCTATGCCCATGCCCGCGCCGGTGCGATGGGGCTCGACGTCAACTTCGCGCAGATGAACGCGGAGAAGACCGATTTCCCCGACGGCCATTTCGATCTCGTCGTCAGCCACATCCTGCTGCACGAAACCTCGGGCAAGGCGATGCCGCGCGTGTTCGCCGAATGCCACCGTGTGCTCGCGCCCGGCGGCTACATGATCCACGCCGATCTGCCGCCGTTCGACCTGATGGACCCGTTCACCCAGTTCATCCTCGACAACGAGACCTATTACAACAACGAGCCGTTCTGGGGCGCGATGCGCGATCTCGATCAGGTCAAGCTGGCACGCGACGCCGGTTTCCCCGCCGACACGATCCGCTTCGACACCGCGCCGATGGCGGTGATGAAGTTCGCCGCCGCCGAAGCCGCCGGCTACAGCCAGGACGCCGCCGACAGTGTCGCCGACCGTGATTTCGTCGCAGGCGAGTTCGCGCCCGGCGGCGGCTGGGAAGTGCTGATCGCGCACAAGCCTCTGGACGCATGACGGGACGATGATGACCGAGACCGATCTCAAGCCGATGATCCGCAGTGCCAAGGGCAAGCGGCCCGGCTTCTACGACACGCCGGCGCTCGACCAGATGATGTCGATGATCATGGTGCTGGCGGGCGAAGTGTCCGTGCTGGCCGACCAGATCGATCTGATCCAGCGCGCCGCCGGCGCCACTGGCCTCGATCTCGCCGGGGCGATGCGCGACTTCGTGTTCGATCAGGCCGCGCTCGAGGAGCGCGAGGCGCGGCGGCAGGCGATGCTCGACCGGCTGTTCTATTTGATGCGTAAGGAAGCCGCCGAGGCCGAAGCGTCGGAGACGAGCGAAGTCTATACGCAGGTGCTCGACGAGATCGCGCGCGGATGACGCTCTACGTAGTCGAAACCAGCCTGATCGACACGCTCGCCGGCATCGTCGGACCCGCCAACGTGCTGACCGGCACGGCGATGCTGGCGCTCGCCACCGACGTCTACCGTTCCGGCGCGATGCCGCGTGCGGTGGTTCGCCCCCAGAGCGTCGCGCAGGTGCAAGCCGTCGTGGCGGCAAGTACGGCGGCCGGCACAGCGATGTCGGTGCGCGGCGGCGGCGCGTCCTATACCGACGGCTATATCGCCGCCGAGGCGGGACAATTGCTGATCGACATGGGCGCGCTCGACGCGATCGCCATCGACGCGGTGAACGGCCACGTCACCGTCGAGGCCGGCGTGACCTGGGCGGCGTTGCGCGACGCGCTCGCCGCGCAGGATTTGCGCACGCCGTTCTGGGGGCCGTTTTCGGGCATGCGCGCGACGGTGGGCGGATCGATGTCGCAGAACACGATCAGCCACGGTTCGGCGGCGTACGGCATCTCGGCGGATTCGGTGCTGTCGTTCGACATCGTCACCGCCGACGGCGGCTTGCTATCTACGGGCACGGCGGCGGCGGGTGCGCTGCCGTTCATGCGCCACTTCGGCCCGGATCTGACCGCGCTGTTCACCGGCGATTGCGGTGCGCTCGGCATCAAGGTGCGGATCACGCTGCCGGTACTGCGCCGTCGCGCGGCGCACCGGCCGATTTCGTTCGCGTTCCCAAGCTTCGCGGCGATGCACGAATCGATGCGGCTGATCGCGGCCGAGCGGATCGAGGACACGCATTTCGCGCTCGATGCGGCGCTGTCGCAGGGGCAGATCGCGCGGCAGGACCGCGCCGGCGGCAGCCTGGCGATGGCGCTGTCGATCGTGCGCAGTTCGCCCTCGCTCGCCGCCGGACTGCGGCAGGTGGCGCAGGCCGGCCTCACCGCCCGCCGCGCGATCGGCGCCGCCAGATACATGACGCACTATATCGTCGAAGGCTTCGACGATGCCGAGGTGAAGGCCCGTCTCCACCGCATCCGCGCGATCAATGCGCCGCTGGGGAGCGAAATCCCCGCGACGGTGGCGGCGGTGGTGCGCGGCATGCCGTTCGCGCCGTTCTACAACGTGCTTGGCCCGGCGGGAGAACGCTGGGTGCCGCTGCACGGCAACCTGCCGCACAGCGCAGTGCCAGGCTTCCACGCCGCGTTGGAGACGTTCTTCGCCGCGCGTGCCGAGGAGATGCGCGCGCACGGCGTCTGGTCGGGCGCGATGTTCGGCGCGATCGGCGCGGGCGGGTTCCTGTACGAGATCGCTTTGTATTGGCCCGACGAGATCACCGCCTATCACGAAGCGGTAGTGCCGGCGGACTATCTCGCCAACCTGCCGCGCTACCCGGCCAATCCGGCGGCGCGCGCCTATGTCGATCAACTCAAGACCGACATGATCGACTTGTTCGTCGAACATGGCGCGACCAACTTCCAGATCGGCCGCGCCTATCCTTACGCCAGCCGCCTCGCCGCCGAGCCGCTGGCGTTGATCCGGGCGATCAAGACCCAGCTCGATCCGAACGGCCTGATCTCGCCGGGCAACCTCGGGCTGTAACGCCGGCGCGCCAGCGCGGGAGGTCAGCCCTCCTGCGCGGTCAGCTCCTGTTCGGCAGGGTCGGTCTCGACCAGGTTCAGGAACACGCCGTCGCAGTCACGCAGGCACACTTCGGGCTGCTCGCGGTGCGGCATGCGGAACATCTCGGGCTCGGGCGACCAAGTCGCGCCTGCCGCGCGCAACGCCGCCAGCGTCTTCGCCATGCTGCGCACGTAGAACACCAGTGCGACCTCGCCGATCCGCGCGGGGCCGGTCGCCATCGGCACCACTTCGGGCGTCAGCTCGGGGTCGATCAGGAACAACCCGATCATGCCGAAATTGGGGCCGCCGCTCTTGACGATCCGCACCGTCAGCGGGCCGTGGCCGGCAAAGCCGAGGATAGTCGAGGCGGACGGATCGGTCAGCGTGCCTTCGTAATAGATTTCGGTAAAGCCGAGTTCGGCGTAGAACCGCGTCGCGCGGTCGAGATCGCGGACGAAGATCGTGCCGCGGATCAGCGACGATACCTGGCGGGGTTCGGTCATGCGATGTAATCCTCTTGCGTCCATTCGGTCAGTTCGTACCAGTTCGGAATCAGCGACCAGCGCATCAGCAGGAACAAAGCGTCCTCTTGCCGCACCCACAAATCCGCCGCCGGCCAGTCCGTGCGCCAGCGCAACGCATAGCGGCGCGCGGTGAAGCTGCCCGCTGCGACCGTGATCGCCTCGACGCCGACATACGCCGCGTCGATCGTCATCCGCACCGCGCCGACACCCTCATCACCGTTGGGCGAGATTGAATTGGTGACGGTCTCGATCGGCATGAACTCGCCGGGGCGATCGATGCCGCGCTGCTCGACGATCAGCGCATCGCCTTGCAGCGGATGCAGCCCGAGATAGGCGAGCCGCGTGTCGGTCGCGACGTGTTGCGGCGGCTGGCGCACACCGCCGAGATCGCCATCGACGCGCACGCCATCCTCCTCGACGCGGAACCAAAGGGTGGACTCGTCGCGACCGGCGCGGGTGAGGCGGCAATAGCCATCGCGCGGGCGCCATGCCGCATCCATGCTGATCGTCACGTCGCGCAGCAGATCGACATCGTCGAGCACGCACAGCGCGCGCAGCAGATGGCCGTCACGGTGCGAGGACAGGTCGAAATGCTCGCACCCGATCGCGCCACCGTCGGCGCCGCGATAGGCGATCCGGCCCGCGAGGCGGCGGCGCAGGGCTGGGGTGTGCGAAGACATGGGCGACCCGATCGGGGAAGGGGTGGAGCCGGGACGATAGCATCGCGTACAAGCCGCGACAGGCGGCGGCGGTGGCTGACCGCCAGTCGGGCAGGATGGTGTTATGGCATTACGGTGGCCGGGCGCGGGTTCAAACCTTGCCGGTCGCCGGCCCGGCGCACGCGGCACGCAGAGGCCCGCGCCGGTACGCATTCGCCCGTCCACTTCGGAGTCGTCCCATGGAATATGATTATGTCCCGCTGCCCGAACGCAAGCCGCTGGTGTGGCCGAACGGCGCGCGGGTCGCGCTGATCCTCACCTTCAACCTCGAAACGTGGGATCTCACCAAGGATACCGACAAACCCTATTACGCCGGCGGCCCGGCGATCCTGCCCGATATCCTGCCCGGCCACACGCCTGATTTCCCCAACTATACTTGGCGCGAATATGGCCAGCGCGTCGGCATCTGGCGGCTGTTCGAGTTGTTCGACACACTCGGCGTCAAGGCGAGCTGCACCACTAACGCCGTCACCTTCGATCGCCGCAAGGCGATGACCGACGCGGTGCTGGCACGCGGCTGGGAATTGCTCACGCACAATTGGGAACAGGGCGAACTGCTCACCGACTTCGCGAAAGACCCGGCCAAGGAGCGCGAGATCGTGCTGCGCACGCTTGATCAGTTCGAAAAATTCACCGGCCGCAAATCGAAGGGCTGGCTGTCGTCGTCACTGCGCGGCACGCTGCAAACGGCGGACATCCTCGCCGAATATGGCGCGACTTTCTACTGCGACATCATGAACGACGATCAGCCGTATCTGCTGAAGACGCCGCACGGGCCGATCGTGTCGGTGCCCTATTCGAACGAAATCAACGACTTCACCTTCATCACCCGCAAGAACTTCACCACCGACCAGTTCCGCGACGCGCTGATCGAGGAACTCGACGTGCTGTACGAGGAAGGCGCGACCACCGGGCGGATCATGAACGTCGGCCTGCATCCGCACGTCTCGGGCCGCGCCCATCGCATCCGGGCTTTGCGCGAGTTCATCGAACACGCCAAGTCGCTGCCGGGGGTATGGTGGGCCACGCGCGAGGAAATCGCGGCCTGGTATCTGGAGAATCACGAGAGCCACATTCCGGGCCAGCTCGGCTGATGTCGGGGCTGGGAAGGGCGGCGCCTTTCCCGGCAGTCTGCGATTACATCCTCCACGCGTCATGCCGGACGTGTTTCGGCATCCACTGGGCTGGTTATGAGATCCTGCGTAGGCGGGATCTTTGTTAACGTCCTCAAGGCGCAATCTTCTCGCGTTTTCCCGCGTACGCGGGAATCCAGAGCCAAGCAAAACAACGCTTTGCGGCTCTGGGGACTCTGGGCTCCCGCGTGCGCGGGAGAACAAGAAAAGGGCTTACGTGGGTCTCGCTATCGCTTGGCGGGCGTGTTGGCCAGAAACGCGGCGATAGCATCCGCCCACGCCTGCGGTTGCTGGTCGCAGATGTCGATGCCGCCGCCAGCCAATTCAGCATAGGCGAAATCGGGCCGCAACGCTCTCGCCGCCAGCGCGGCGGGATGCGTCATGTCGCCGCTGTTGGTGAGCAGCAAGGTCGGCTGCGTCAGCCGGCCGAGCGGTTCCTCATGATAATACGCGAAGGCGGCGTTGTGCCCGTACCAATAGGCGCCGCGCTGCCATGCCTGCATCGCCTGCACGACGTAATCGGAAATCCGCTCGGGCGGGATCGTGCCGGCGGCAAGCTGCTCGCGGATCGCGCTGAACGCGACGAAATGCGCGCCACCCGGCAGCGGTTTGAACAGCTTCTCGCGCTCGACGAGGTTTTGCACCATCGCCGCGCGCTCGGCGTCGTCGATGACGAGCGGGCCGGCGATGACCACGGCGTCGATCCGCTCGGGATGCGCCAGCGCCGCCTCGGTCGCGACCAAAGCGCCGGTATGGTGCCCCGCCACCGCCGCCACGCCGATGCCGAGCGCGTCGAGCACCGGCGTCACCGCCCGCGCATACTCCGCGATCGTCGTTGGCGCGGCCGGCGCATCGGACATGCCGAAGCCGGGCAGGTCGATCGCGATCGGGCGCAGGCCGTGCGCGACGAGCGGCGCGAACACATTGGCGAACTGCTCCGACGACATGATCGCCTGATGCAGCAACACCAGCGGGCGGCCTTGGGGCGCGTGCTGGAAGTGGATTTGCCCGAACGGGCCATCGGCATAGGCGCGGCGCATCATGGCACCATGATCTGCCGGATCGCTTCTCCGCGCGCCAGCGTGTCGAGCAAGGTGTTGATCTCGTCGAGCCGGTGGACCGAGGTCAGCAGCCGCTCGACCGGCATAAGCCCCGCCTTCCAAAGCGCGATGTACCGCGGAATGTCGCGCGACGGGATCGCCGAGCCCATGTAGCTGCCGATCAGAGTCTTGCCCTCCGCCACCAGTGACAGCGCCTGCAAATCAAGCCGCTCCGCTGCATTGGGCAGGCCGACCGTGACGATCCGCCCGCCGCGCCGCGCGGCGGCATAAGCGGCGGCGAGGACGGCGGCTTTGCCGACGGTTTCGATCACCACGTCCGGCCCACCATCGGGGAACAGGCCGGGAAGTGCGGCGCTTGCCTCGTCGGGGGCGAGCGCGACCGCACCGAGATCGGTGGCGATCGCGCGCTTCTCCGCCGACGGATCGATCGCGACCAGCGGCGTCGCGCCGCTTGCCCGCGCCGCCAGCAGCGCCGACAGGCCGACCCCGCCGAGGCCATAGATCAGCGCGCTCTCGCCCGCCTTCAGCGCGGCCGAGTTGAACACCGCGCCAGCCCCGGTCAGCACCGCGCAGCCGAACAAAGCGGCGATCTCGGGCGGCAGATCGCGATCGACCTTCACCGCCGAACGGCGATCGACCACCGCATGCGTAGCGAAGGCGGAGACGCCGAGATGGTGATGCACGTCGCAGCCGCCATCGTGCAGTCGCCGTCCGCCGAGCAGCAACCGGCCTTCGCCGTTCGCGGCGGCGCCGGCGCTGCACATATACGGCTCGTCCGCCTTGCACCGTGCACATTCGCCGCACGACGGCAGGAACGCGAGGATCACCCGATCGCCGACCGTGAAGTCGGCATCGTCCGTGCTGCCGGTCGCCACGAGGATGCCGGTCGCCTCATGCCCCAGCGCCATCGGCATCGGCCGAACGCGGTCGCCGTTCACCACCGACAGGTCGGAATGGCACAGCCCGGCGGCGTCGATGCGGATCAGCAACTCGCCATCGCGCGGCGGATCGAGATCGAGGTCGGTCAGCGCGATCGGCGCGCTCTCGGCATAGGGCAAGGCATGGCCGCCCGATTGGCCGAGCAGCGCGGCGGTGATCTTCATCAGCCGGCCTGGCCCCATTTGCGATCGAACGCCCACACGTCCTCGAAGCCGATCATCGAGCAGAAGGTCATGAAATCGAACACCGGCGGATCGGCGGGTTCGCCGTCGCCCTCGTCGCGCAGCTTGATGAGCGCCTTCTCCATCGCAGCCGCCGCGACCAGGCTGGTCAGCGACGGATAGATGCCGAACGCGAAGCCGATCTCGGCGAGGACGCTGGCGTTAAGCGGCGGTGTCAGGCCGCCATTGGCGATGTTGACGAGGATCGGAAGGTCGAAGGCGGCGCAGACGGTGCGCATCTCCTCCTCGCTTTGCAGCGCTTCGGGGAACAGGATGTCTGCGCCTGCCTTGGCATAGACCTCCAGCCGGCGCAGCGTGCCGTCGAGCCCTTCTGATTGGCGCGCATCGGTGCGGGCGATCACCAGCATGTTCTCGCGCGTATCGACCGCGACGCGGATCTTGTCGGCCATGTCGCCGGCGGCGACGACGCGCTTGTACGGCGTGTGGCCGCACTTTTTGGGGAATTCCTGATCCTCGAGCTGGATCGCCGAGACGCCCGCCGCCTCATAGCCCTTCACCGTGTGATGGACGTTGAGCAGCCCGCCATAGCCGGTGTCGGCATCGGCGATCAGCGCGGCCTTCGACGTGCGCTTCACCGTCGCCATGCGATCGACCATCTGCGAATAGCCGACGATGCCAGCATCGGGCAGGCCATAGGCCGAGGCGGTGAGCCAATAGCCGGTGCCGTAGACGATATCGAACCCGACTCGGTCGGCGATCACGGCGGCGATCATGTCGTGAACCCCCGGCACCGCGAAATAGCGGCCGGCGGCGAGTTTCTCGCGGAGGCGATTGTCCGTCATTGCTGGTCTTCCTTTTCTGCCGCAGGCCAAAGCCACGGCGATGCGCGGCGCTGGGCCGCTTCGAATCGGGCGATATCCGCGCCGTGCAGCATGCGGATACGCGCGACCTCGCTCCAGCCGTTGAGCAAGGATTCGCGCGCCTCCGCATCGATGGCGAACGGTCTCGGTGCGACATCGTCGACGACGATCATCTGCCGATCGAGATCGACGGCAAAGCGCGCCCCGGCGGCGGCGCGCGCATGCAGATTCGTGACCGTGCCTGCATCGAGACAAATCGGCAGCATGCCGTTCTTGATGCAGTTCGACTGGAAGATCTCGCCGAAACTCTCTGCGACGATGACACGCACGCCAAGCCCGCCGAGCGCCCAGGGCGCCTGTTCGCGGCTCGATCCGCAGCCGAAATTGGCGCCCGCGATCAGGATCGGCGGCGCGGCATCCTGGTCGGCGGCGAGCGGGAAACCAGGCGTGCCGCGCCGGTCGAAGAACGCATAGCGACCAAGCCCCTCGCGCTTGGTCAACAGCAGGAAGCGCGCGGGATAGATGATGTCGGTATCGACATCCCGCTCCGGCAGTGACAGCGCGGGTCCGCACACGGTGACGAGCGGCGTCATGCCAGATCCCCGCGCACATCGACGATGCGACCGGCGATCGCGGCGGCAGCGACCATCGCCGGGCTCATCAGGTGCGTGCGGGCGCCCGCGCCCTGCCGGCCCTCAAAGTTGCGGTTCGACGTCGAGGCGCAGCGTGCGCCCGCAGGCAAGCGATCGTCGTTCATCGCCACGCACAGCGAACACCCAGGTTCGCGCCACTCGAACCCGGCATCGGTGAAGATGCGGTCGAGTCCCTCGCGCTCCGCCTGGCGCTTGACCGCTTGTGAACCCGGCACGACCAGCGCGCGAACGCTCGCGGAGACCTGCCGGTCGCGCACGATCGCGGCGGCGGCGCGCAAATCCTCGATCCGGCCATTGGTACAACTGCCGATGAAGGCGTGGTCGATCGGAACACCGATGATCGGCGTGGCGGCGTCAAGCGCCATGTACGCCAGCGCCTTGGCATCGCGTGCGCCAGCATCTGGGATGTGTGCGTCGATCGCCATCACTTGGCCCGGGCTGGTGCCGAACGTCACCTGCGGGGCGATTTCCTCCGCGCGTAGCACGATCTCTTGGTCGAACACCGCGTCGTGGTCCGAGCGGAGTTGCCGCCATGCCGCGAGCGCTTGGTCCCACAGCGCGCCCCGTGGCGTACGTGGCCGGTCGGCGATATAGGCGAAGGTGGTCTCGTCGGGCGCGATCAGCCCGGTGCGCGATCCCGCCTCGATCACCATGTTGCACAAGGTCATGCGCCCCTCCATCGAGAGCGCGCGCACCGCTTCGCCGGCGAACTCGATCGCATGGGCCGCGCCGCCGCCTGCACCGATTCGGCCGATCAGCGCCAGCGCCATGTCCTTGGCCGACACGCCGGGGCTGAGCGCGTCATCGACTGTTACGCGCATCGTCCTGGCTCTGGTCTGCCACAGCGCCTGTGTCGCCATGACGATGCCGCACTCGCTCGCGCCGATGCCGAAAGCGAGTGCGCCAAACGCGCCGTGCGTCGAGCTGTGGCTGTCGCCGCACACGAGCGTGATGCCGGGCAGCGTGAAGCCCTGTTCGGGTCCAATGACGTGGACGATGCCCTGGTCGCCGCTCGCGGGCGTAAGGTAATCGATACCGAACGCGCGGCAATTCGCCTCCAGGAGCGCAATCTGCGCGGCGGCGGCCGGGTCTGTGGTCCCGCGCGGCAGGGTCGATACTGAATGGTCGGCCACCGCCAACTGCGTTTCGGTGCGATGGACCTTGAAACCCTCCTGCCGTAGTAGCGCGAAGGATTGCGGTGTGCTCACCTCGTGCAGCAGGTGACGGTCGATATAGAGCAGTGCCTGGCGCCCGCTGCCAGTGGCGACGACATGAGCATCCCAGAGTTTATCGTATAAGGTGCGTGGCATGGTGCCGGGCGGTGTGCGCGCTTTGCAGTGCCGCCTGTACCGCGCTCGTCAGCCTATCCGGTGTGCGGACAGGCTGACGGCCGCTGGTTACGCGGTGCCGACCGAGCCGCCCAGGTCGCGGCTGATCGCGATCGAATAGCTGTTGAGCAGCGGTAGGTACTTCTCCACTGCGGCGGTGATCTTCATTGCGCTGACGAAGAATACCAACGTCAACGCCGCTTCGAAGCGACCATTGTTGAAGATCGGCACGGCGATTGAGGAGGTCTTGCCCGGGGTGCGGTTGAAGTGGTTACGGCCCTGCACGACATAGCCGTCCTGCCGGATCTTGGCGGGGTCGAGGCTGGCCTCGGCCGATTTGAGGTATTCCGGGTCGACATCCGCCGCCTCGCGAATCCAGCCGAGCAGCACCTCGCGTTCGTCATCGGGCGTATAGGCGAGAGAAAGCTTGCCCGACGCACTGTCGAGGATCGGCAGGGTGAAGCCGGGATAGTAATTCTCGAAGGTCAGCGCGGTTTGCGCATGCGTGCTGTCGCGCAGCATCATCCGCCGCCCGACGCGAATCGCGATCGACACCGGCCAGCCGACTTCGCGTGTCAGTTCCAGGATGTGCGGGCGCGCGGTGTGGACGAGGTGGTCGTCATGCTGGAAGCCTTGTGCCAGCGTCTGCACCAGCGCGGTCGCGCGGTAGCGTTTGCGCGAGGGTTCCTGCTCGATGAGCCCTTCGAACAGCAATGTCTGCACGATGCGGCACGCGGTGGGGTACGGCACGTGCGACGCCTTGGAGATTTCCATCATCGTCAGCGAGCCGTTCTCGTTGATTGCCTTCAACGCCGCGATCGATCTGCTGATCGATCGAATGGGGACACCCTTTTCCATATTGCGCGACTCCAGTGTGACGGATCTATGACCGGCAGGTGACCACAGTTTCTTCACAGTACGGATAGTTTCAGGCATTGTATCCGACAAGCGGATAAAGTGCTGTTTGATCGGGAACCCCGCCGCGAAAGGCGGGATCAGAGTCCCATCGCGCTCCGGCCGCTGCGGCCAGTCAAAGGAATTGCCATGCTGCCGATCCAACGCCCCGCGCTCCGCCCGGACACCACCGCCTTCCTCGCTCGCCGCGCCGCCGGCGATGGCCTGTTGATCGACGGTGCCTGGCGCGCGGCGGAGGGCGGACGCACGCTCGCCACGGTCGATCCCGCCAGCAACGCGGAGACCGGGCGTATCGCCGATGCTTCGCCCGCCGACGTTGATGAAGCGGTCGGCGCCGCGCACCGCGCCTTCGCCGGTTGGGAGGCGACCACCCCGGCGAAGCGCGCGCAGATCCTGTGGAAGATCGCCGACGTGCTGGAGGCCAACATCGATCTGCTCGCAGAGATCGAAACGCTCGATCAGGGCAAGCCGTTGTTCGTGGGTCGTTGGGCGGAGATACCGGGCGCGGTCAACCAGTTCCGCTTCTTCGCCGGGCAGGCGATGGCGATCGAGGGTGCGACCATCAACAGCTCGATCGACTATCAGCCCGCCGGCAAGCAGGTGTCGAGCTGGACGCGGCGGGAGCCCGTCGGCGTGGTCGCGGCGATCGTGCCGTGGAACTCGCCGCTGGTGTTGACCGCGATGAAGCTCGCGCCCGCGCTCGCCGCCGGCTGCACGATCGTGCTCAAGCCTGCCGAGGATACATCGCTGTCGGCGCTGCTGCTCGGCGAGCTGATGATGGAAGCGGGGCTGCCGGCGGGCGTACTCAACATCGTCACCGGCCTCGGCGCCGCGACCGGCGCGACGCTCGCCAAACACCCGCAGGTCGCCAAGATCGCCTTCACCGGATCGACGCAGACGGGCCGCGCGATCCTCGACGCCGCCAAGACCGATTTCAAGCGCGTCACGCTCGAACTCGGCGGCAAGTCGCCCGCGATTGTGATGGCCGATGCCGATCTCGATCTCGCCATCCCCGGTGTGGCGAACGCGATCTTCTTCAACGCGGGTCAGGTCTGCATCGCCGGTTCGCGGCTCTACGCGCATCGCAGCGTATACGATCAGGTGGTCGAAGGTGTCGTCAAATACGGCGCGAATCTCGCGATGGGGCACGGGCTCGATCCCGCCACGCAGATGGGTCCGCTCGTCTCGGTACGGCATGCCGAGCGCGTCGCGGAATTCGTCGCCGGCGCACGCGATGCTGGCGCGAGTGTACTGTCGGGCGGAGACTTGATGGGCGAGGCGAACACTTTCCTCGCGCCCACCGTCGTCACCGATGTGCGCGCCGACATGGAGATCGTGCGCGAGGAGGTGTTCGGCCCGGTTGTCGTCGTTCAGCCGTTCGACGAGGTCGAGGAGGTGATCGCCGCCGCCAACGCCAGCCACTATGGCCTAGCGGCGAGCGTGTGGACGCAATCGTTCTCGCACGCGCACCGCATGAGCGAGCGGATCGAGGCGGGCACGGTCTGGATCAACTGCCACGCGATGTACGATGCGTCGCTTCCGATCGGCGGCATCAAGCAATCCGGCTGGGGCCGCGACAGCGGGCGCGCCGCGCTCGACAATTACCTGGAATGGAAGACGGTCTGCGCGGTGTTCTGATCGGCATGCCGGACATGTGCGCTTGCTGTTCGTGCCGGGCAGCCTTCACGCTCGGGATGGACGGAGAGCGCATGCGGCTGTGTTCGCCAGCCGAGCACAACCGAGCGGCCGCTGTTTTCGCGCCTTCGCTTACGGTGATGTGCTGCCAAGGCTGACGGCACACCGACCGCCGCGCCACACCAACGATGTGTTCAATCGCGGGCTGTCGCGCCCGCCACGGGAGCTTTGCGCATGGCCTATCGTCTGGGCGTCGATGTCGGGGGCACGTTCACCGATCTGCTGTTGCTGGAGCAGGACAGCGGCTCGTTCTGGCGGCACAAGACGCCATCGACCCCGCACGACAGTTCGGTCGGCATCCTCGCCGGCACCGAAGCGATCTGCGCCAAGGCTGGCATCACCCCCGCCGATCTCGAGTTCTTCCTGCACGGCACGACGGTCGCCACCAACGCGGTGCTGGAGGGCAAGGGCGCTCGCGTCGGGCTGGTGGTGACGCAAGGCTATCGCCAGATCATGCAGATCGCGCGCAGCTTCGTGCCGGGCGGACTCGCCGGCTGGATCGTGTGGCCCAAGCCCGTGCCGCTCGTCGCGCTGGAGGATACGGTCGAGATCGCCGGCCGCATGGACGCGCACGGTGGCGAGGTGACGCCGATTGACGAAGCGGGCATCCGCGCCGCGCTCGAAACGCTGAAAGGCCAAGGGATCGAGGCGCTGACCGTCTCGCTGATGAACGCCTATCTCAACGGCGCGCACGAACGGCGCGTCGGAGAACTGGCGGCGGAGATCATGCCCGACGTGCCGGTCTCGCTCAGCCATGTCGTGCTGCCCGAAATGCAGGAGTACGAACGCACGCTGACCACCGTCGCCAACGCTTCGGTGCGGCCGGTGGTGGGCAAGTATGTTCGCAACCTGCGCGGGCAATTGCGCGGTGGCGGCATGGCGGGGTCGCTGTCGCTGCTGCGCTCGGACGGCGGGCTGATGTCGTCGGAGAAGTCCGAGGAGCATCCCGTCTCGCTGCTGATGTCCGGCCCGGCGGGCGGAGTCACCGGGGCGCTGTGGGTGGCGAAGAACGCGGGGCTGAACAACATCCTCACGCTCGACGTCGGCGGCACCTCGACCGACGTGGCGCTGATCGAAAACCTTGAGGCGCGGCGGGTCCGCACGACGGAGGTTGGCCATCTGTCGGTGCGCGCATCCGCGCTCGACGTGAAGACGGTTGGCGCGGGCGGCGGCTCGATCGCCTACGTGCCAGATCTCACCAAGGCGCTGCGCGTCGGCCCGCAGTCGGCGGGGGCGGTGCCCGGGCCAGTCGCTTACGGCAAGGGCGGCACGCTGCCGACCGTGACCGACGCCAACGTCGTTTTGGGCTATTTGCCCGAGGCGCTGCTCGGCGGCACGTTCAAGCTCGACCGCGAAGGTTCGGCGCGCGCGGTGCAGACCATCGCTGACGCGCTCGGCATCGGGCTGATGGAGGCGGCGCGCGGCATCATCGATATCGTCAACGAGAACATGTTCGGCGCGCTGCGCATGATCTCGGTGCAGCAGGGCTATGATCCGCGCCACTTCGCACTGATGGGCTTCGGCGGGGCGGGGCCGCTCCATGTCAATGCGGTCGCGCGGCTGATGGGAAGCTGGCCCGCCGTGTCGCCGGTCTCGCCCGGCGTGCTGTGTGCGCTCGGCGACGCGACGACGCGGATGCGCACCGAAACCGCGCGCAGCTTCTCGCGCCGCTTCGCCGATACGCAGCAGGACGAGGTGCTCGCGATCCTCAAGGAGATGGCGGCGCTGACCCGCGCCGAACTCGCCGCTGAGGGCATTGCCGACGCCGATATCACCTCGCAGTTCGAACTCGACGTGCGTTACGAGGGGCAGGCTTTCGAGGTGCCGTTGTCGATCGACCCCGAAACGCTGGAAAGCGGCGGGTTCGCCGCGATCACCGGCCGGTTCGATGCCGAACATCTACGGCTGTTCACCTTCAACATGAACGCACCCCACGAACTGGTGAACCTGCGCGCCGTGGCGCTCGGCCCCGTTCTGGAACTGACCGCGCCCAGACTGCCCGAAGGAAATGGCGATCCGATCGCCGCCAAGCTCCGCGACCATCAAGTGTGGGACGGAGAAAAGATGCGTGCGGCAGTGATCTACGACCGCGATCGCCTGCGCGCTGGTGACGTCATCCCCGGCCCGGCGATCGTCACCGAGATGGATTCGACCACGCTGATCGAGGCCGACTGCATCGGCACTGTCGATGCGGTCGGCAACATCCTCATCACCTTGGCCTGAGCGAAAGAGAAACCCATGCCCGCACGCATCATTCAGGCCAATGAAACGCCCTTCGCTACCGTCGCGATCGATCCGGTCACGCTCGAGGTGATCGAGAACGCACTGCGCAATGCCCGCATCGAGATGGACGCGACGCTGGTGCGTACCGCCATGTCACCTGGCATCCGCGAACAGGGCGACGCCTTCCCGCTGATCGCCGATCACAAGGGCCGCATGATCGTCGGCCAGTTCGGATCGTACATCGGCCCGTTCCTCGACGGCTATGACGGCACGGTCGAGGACGGCGACATGATCTTCCTGTCGGATCCCTATTCGGTCGGTGGCGCGATCAGCCATTCCAACGACTGGCTGGTGCTGCTGCCAGTGTTCAAGGACGGGCGGTTGCTCGCCTATACCTCGATGTTCGGCCACATGTCGGATATCGGCGGCAAGGTGCCGGGGTCGATGCCGATCGACGCGACCAGCATCTTTCAGGAAGGCGTGCGCATTCCGCCGGTCAAGGTCTGGAAGCGGGGCGTGTACAATGAGGATCTCGTCAAGCTGGTAATGCACCAGACGCGCACCCCTGAGTGGAACACCGCTGATCTCAACGCGCTGAGCGCGGCCTGCCGTGTCGCCGCGCGCCGCATCGTCGAAATGGCCGAGCGGTTCGGCGATGACGTCTATACCTCGGCGACCGATCTGCTGCTCGAGCGCAACTACCGCGCGATGCAGCATCTGATCGGCACCTCGGTGTCCGAGGAGCGGGTGAGTTTCGAGGATTACATCTGCGACGACGGCCTCGGCTACGGCCCGTACAAAATCAAATGCACGATGTGGCGCGAAGATGGCCGCGTCATCCTCGATTTCGATGGCACCGATCCGCAGAGCCAGGCGTCGATCAACTTCTTCCTCAACGAAAACATGATGAAGATGTTTTTTGGCATCTACATGATCATGGTGTTCGATCCGCAGATCTTGTTCAACGACGGCTTCTATCCGCTGATCGAAGTGCGCATTCCCGAAGGCTCGCTGCTCAAGCCGCGCTTCCCGGCGGCGCTGTCGGGGCGCACGCACGCGCTGGGGCGGTTGTTCGACATCCTCGGCGGCCTGCTCGGCCAGAAGACGCCGGAGTTCCTGTGCGCCGCCGGCTTCTCGTCGTCGCCGCATCTGTTCTACGCGGGCACCGACCAGACGGGCAAGTGGTTCCAGCTCTTCCAGATCGCGTTCGGCGGTATCCCGGGACGCCCAATGGGCGACGGGCCGGACGGGCATTCGCTGTGGCCGGGTTTCACCAACGTGCCCAACGAATTCCTCGAACGCTATTTCCCGCTGCGCATCGAAACCTATGAGACGGTGGCGGACAGCGGTGGTGCCGGGCTGCACCGTGGCGGTAACGGCATCAACATGGTGTACCGCTTCCTAGAGCCCGGCGTGATCGCAATCCATGACGATCGCTGGTTCGTGCCGCCGTGGGGCGTCAACGGCGGCAAGCCGGGGGCGCGCGCGCGCAAACTGCTGGTCAAGGCCGACGGCACCGAAATCGTGATGGGCAACAAGCTGGAGGATTATGCGGTCGAGGCGGGCGATCAGCTTCATTTCATCACCTGGGGCGGCGGCGGCTGGGGCGATCCGCTCAAGCGCGATCCGGCGCTGGTGCTCAAGGAAGTCGGGCAGGGGCTGGTGACGGTCGAGGGCGCACGTGCCTATGGCGTGGTGATCGCGGCCGGCGCGGTCGATGTGGCGGCGACCGAGGCGCTGCGCGCCGACCTCGCAGGCGATCTCAAGACGTTCGATTTCGGCCCCGATATCGAGACGCTGCGCGCGAACTGCCTCGCCGAAACCGGTCTGCCCGCGCCGCGCGCGCCGGTGTGGTCGCTCCCCCTTGCGGCGGAGTGAGGCGATGGCAGACGACCTCAAGGACAATTACGCTGGCGCGTTCGATGGCGCATTGGGCTTCGGCAAGCGGCCCGCGCTGCTGATCGTCGATGTCGTGGTGGCATATCTCACACCCGGCTCGCCACTCTGCGATCCCGCGTTCCAGACCGCGCTCGAATCGAACGAACGGCTGGTCGCGGCGGCGCGGGCGGTGGGCATGCCGGTGATCTTCACCAATGTGGTCTACCAGCCCGGCGGCGCCGACGGCGGCCTGTTCTACGCCAAAGTGCCCGCGCTGAAAGCGTTCCAGCGCGGCTCGGAGATGGGCGCGTTCCCCGACACGCTGCAACCGGCCGAGGCGGATACGATCGTCTCCAAGCAATATGCCTCTGCGTTCTTCGGCACCTCGCTCGCCTCCACGCTGTCGGCGCAGCGGATCGACACATTGCTGATCACCGGCTTCTCAACCTCGGGCTGCGTGCGCGCGAGCGCGCTCGATGCGCTCCAGCACGGTTTCGTGCCGTTCGTGGTGGCGGATGCCTGCGGCGATAGACACCCCGCGCCGCATCAGGCCAATTTGTTCGATCTGCAGGCGAAATATGCCGAAGTGGTGAGCGAAGCCCGCGCGCTCGATCTGATCGGGGCGGCGCGGTCCGCAGGCTAAGGACTTTCGCGACCGCCTCCGCAGGGCCGGGACGCCGGAGGGCGTTCCGGCCCTGATGCGTCATAGCCGCGCCGTGACCGCCTTGGTCTCCAAATACCCGTCCAGCCCCTCCTTGCCGAACTCGCGCCCCCAACCCGATTGGCCATAGCCGCCGAACGGAATGTTGGTGCCGACCGCGCCGTGGCAGTTGATCGAGACGTGCCCGGAACGGATGCGCGAGACCATGCGGTGCGCCGTGGACAAGTCGCGCGTCCACACGCTGCCCGACAGGCCATACACCGTTTCGTTGGCAAGCGCTGCGATCGCGGCGATATCCAGCGTGTCGAACTTACGGATCGCCATGACGGGGCCGAAGATCTCCTCGCGCTCCAGTGCCATGTCGGCGCGGCTGCCGGTGAAGATCGTCGGTGAGACGAACCAGCCCGGCCGATCGAGCCGAGCACCGCCGGCGACCAAAGTCGCACCCGCCGCCTTGGCCGCGTCGATCGCGCCGAGCACCTTGCGCATCTGCGCTTCCGAAACGAGCGGCCCTTGGAACGTGGCCGGATCGAGACCGTGCCCCATTGTCATGCCGTTCGCGAACGCGACCAGCCCCTCGACCAGCCGGTCGTGGATGTCGGCGTGCGCGAAGATGCGCGTGCCGGCCATGCAATTCTGCCCTTGCAGGAAGAAGGTCGCCATCGCCACGCCGGGAATGGCGAGGTCGAGATCAGCGTCGGGCATCACCACCACCGGCGATTTACCGCCGAGCTCGAGCGACACTTTCTTGAGATTGCCGAGCGCCGCCTGCACGATACTGCGCCCGGTCGCGGTCGATCCGGTGAAGCTGATCTTGTCGACGTCCATATGCGCAGCGAGCGGCGCGCCCGCTGTCTGGCCGAAGCCGTTGACGATGTTGACGACGCCGGCCGGGAACCCAGCCTCGAGAATCATCTCGCCAAGCGCGAGCAGCGACAGCGGCGTATATTCGGACGGCTTGACGACGACGGTGCAGCCCGCCGCCAGCGCGGGGGCGAGCTTGAGGATCGCGGTCGAGATCGGCACGTTCCAGGGCACGATCAGCCCGACCACGCCGACGGGCTCGCGCACCGTATAGGTCAGCGCCTCCGCACCGTGGGCGACATGGCGCGGCGGGGCGGTGGTCGTGCCCTCGATCCGCAGCACCGCGCCCGCGTAATAGTCGACCATCTCAACCGAATTGCTCGCGGTCAGCGCGGAGATGCCGCGCGGCATGCCGTTGTCGATCACGTCGAGTTCGGTGATGAGCTCGGCGTTCGCCTCGATCAGTCGCGCGAGCCGGAACAGCAGCGCGGCGCGGTCCCCCGCCAGCATCCGCGACCACGGCCCGTCGAATGCGCGACGCGCCGCGGCGACGGCAAGGTCGATATCCGCGGCATCGCCGATCTGGAAGGTGGCGAGCGGCAGTTCGGTGGCGGGATCGTGTGTGACATGGGTCGCGCCCGCCTGCGCATCCACCCACGCGCCGTCGATCAGCAGGCGGTGCGGCTGGGCGAGGAAATCACGCGTCGCCGGCGAAAGCCGATGGCCGTCGAAGGGCAGGGTCATACGGGGACTTTCCGGCAATCGTACGTGAACAGGCCGAGCGACTCCTCGTCGCGCAGCGTGGCGAGGCCGAACGTGTCGGTATCCTGGCCCTGCATGCGATCGGCGTTGGCGTTGCTCTCTGCCTGGATGAAGCTGGTGCGATCGTGCCGCGCGGCGACATAGCGGCGCAAGCCCTCCTCGGGCGTGTCACTGGCGGCGAGCGCGCGCGACAGCACCACCGCATCCTCCAGCGCACAGGCCGCACCGTGGCCGAGGAACGGCGTCATCGCGTGCGCGGCGTCGCCCAGCAGCGTCACGCGGCCATCCACGATCCAGTCGTCGAGAGGGCCGCGCGCGTTGATCGCCCATTTGAACAGCGGCCCGTCTGCGGCCGCTTCGATCAGCGCCTGCACCTCGTCGCACCAGCCGGCATAGATCTCGCGCAGATCCTGCGGATCGGCGGGGATGGTCCAGCCCTCGTCGGTCCAGCCCTCCTGCCGCGCGAAGAACACGATGTTGAGCAGCTCACCACGCCGCACCGGATAGCGCGTAATCATCCGGCCTGCGCCGATATGGATGCCGGGGTACTCCGCCAGCGGCGCGACGGTGCCTTGCGCCGGCACCAACGCCCGCCACGCGACATGGCCAGTGAAATGCGCCGGACTCGCCTCGAAACGCTGGCGCACCGCCGATTTCACCCCGTCCGCGCCAATCACCACGTCGCCGTCGATGCGGCGGCCGTCGTGAAGAACCAAGGTCGTGCCCTCACTCGCCACCACGGCGGCGTCGGTGTGCAGATCCACCCCTGCAGCGCGCGCCGCCTTGAGCAGTTCGGTGTGCAGATCGGCGCGGTGGATCGTCACATAGGGCGCGCCATATGTTTCACGCTGGCCCGTGCGATTGACCGCGTGCAAGATGCGCCCATCTTGCCAATGCTGAATGCGTTGTTTCGTTGGCTCAATCCCGGCCGCTGCGACCGCATCCATGATGCCGATATGGTCGAATGCCAGCATCGCATTGGGCGACAGCGTCACGCCTGCGCCGATATCGCCGAACTGCTTGGCGGCTTCGAGCAAAGTGACCGCGAAGCCTGCCTGCGCGCACGCGACCGCCGCCGTCATGCCACCGATGCCGCCGCCGGCGATGAGAATGCGTGTGTCTGGGGTCATGTCGATACTCTGCCTGTGCTGCGTTCGGCGTTGCGCGCTTCACCCCCTTAGAGCGACCGTCGCGCCCATGATATCCGGTGCGCGAACATCTCGGGCGCACTGCGCCGGCGCGCGGCCACGGTCGGTTAGGGTCGCGGCTCAGCCGAGCGGGGGAGATGCATTATGACGGACACGACGCAGGCACGGCGCAGCGCGGACGTGCTCGGGTTCCGCCGCAAGTTCGGGGTGTTGGGTCCATCGACCAACACGGTCGTCCAGCCCGACTTCGACGATATGCGCCCTTATGGGGTGACCAACCACTACAGCCGAATCGTCGTCGACAACCCCAGCGCAGTGTCGAACGAGACGTTCATGGCCGGCGTCGCGCAGATCGACAAGAACACCGCCGATGCCGTCCACGGTGTGCTGACCTGCCAGCCGGATCATCTGGTGATGGGCATGTCCGCCGTCACCTTCTTCGGCGGTGCCGAGGGCGGGCGCAAATGGCGCGAATCGATCGAGGCGTTGTCGGGGCTGGGCGTGACGACCGGCGCTGAAGCCGTGGTTGCTGCGCTGAAAGCCTATGGCAATGTGCGGAAAATTGCGTTCTTCTCACCCTATTTCCCGGCCGCGAACGATCAGGTGCGGCGCTTCCTCGCCGATCACGGTTACGAGACGGTGCGCGATACTGCGCTGCTCTGCCCCTCGTGGATCGCGATCGCCGAACAGACGCCGGACCGGCTGCGCGACACGATGCACGCGCTAGACGGTGACGATGTCGAGGCGATCGTCCAGGTCGGCACCAACGTCTCGAACGTGCGGCTGGCGGCGGCGGCGGAACTGTGGCTCGGCAAGCCGGTGATCGCGATCAACACCGCGACCTATTGGCACGCGCTGCGCGCCAACGGGGTGATGGATCGCACGCCCGGCTTCGGGCGGCTGCTGTCGGAGTTCTGATGCCGCGACGATGATGTCGCGGGCAGCGGCGATCATCGCGACATGATCTATGTTGGTCAAGGCCGGCCCGCGTCTCGCTTGGTGGAGATACGCGCCGGCTTTTTGCTGTGTTCTGCTGAGCAACCCGGCGAAACTGTTCGTGGGGTGGTCACTTTCGTCTCGGTGATAGAGCCAACCCGCTTTGCTCCTTAGCTTTTCCTCTCAAGATTTACGTAGAGGGGTACAGCGCACACATGTCGGGGAATATGGAAAGGGTCCAGGTCGTCATAGCCGGGGCGGGCCCGGTTGGCTGCGTCGCCGCGACCTATCTCGCGCAGCGCGGGATCGACGTGATCCTTGCCGAAAGCGGCGGCGACTCGGCTCAGGATCTGCGTGCCTCGACCTTCCATCCGCCCTCGCTGGAAATGCTCGACACACTTGGCATCGCCGACACACTGATCGACATGGGGCTGAAGGCGCCGGTCTATCACTGGCGCGACCGTCGCTCGGGCGAGGTGATTTCGTTCGATCTCGGCGAACTCTCCGACATGACGCGCTTTCCCTACCGCATCCAATGCGAACAATATCACCTCGCACACATGCTGGCGCAGCGGCTGGAGGAACAGCCCACCGCACGCGTGCGCTTCGGCCACCGTGTCGTCCATTTCGCGCAGGATGCGACCGGCGTCGATGTCGCACTCGAACATGTCACCGGCATCAGCAAGGTGCGTGCGGACTATCTGATCGGTGCCGACGGCGCGAACTCGCTGGTACGCAAATGGCTCGACGTCGATTTCGACGGCTTCACATACCCTGAGAAGTTCCTGTGCCTCAGCACCGCGCAGCGGATCGACGAGCAGATCCCGAACCTCGCCTACGTCAACTACGTGTCGGACCCGGAGGAGTGGCTGGTACTGCTGCGCGTGCCGACGCTGTGGCGTGTGCTGGTGCCCGCGACCGATGACGACGATGCCGGCTATCTCACCTCGGATGCCAAGAAGAACAAGGTGTTCGGCGGTCTGCTCGGCGATGGTGCGGCGGTGGAGACGCGGCACCGCACAATCTACCGCGTCCATCAGCGCGTCGCGAAGAGCTTTCGCAACGGCCGGGTGCTGCTGATCGGGGATTCGGCGCATCTCAACAATCCGCTTGGCGGATTCGGCATGAACAGCGGCATTCACGATGCGTTCAACGCCTGCGAGAAGCTGGCCGGCGTGCTCGGCGGTACCGAACGAGAAGATGTGCTCGGCGTGTACGACCGCCAGCGCCGCACCGTCACGCACGATTTCACCCAGCAGCAGACGATCGAAAACATGGCGATGATGCGCGCCGGCCAGAGCGAGGCGCACCAGCGCCGGCTCGACCAGATGCGCGCGACCGCGAGCGATCCAGTCAAGCGCCGCGCCTATCTGTTGCGCCAGGCGATGTTCACCAGCCTCGATCAGGCCGCCGCGATCGGCTGATCGGGAACACTGGGCCGGTCAGCAAAAAAGCCTTCGCGGATCGTTCCGTGAAGGCTTTTTCATGCGCCGCCGTGCCGGCAGATTTGCGATGCATGCCGCCGCGGCAACGGGGATGAAAAACGATGCCGACGCTACGTGCGCCGGCATCGTACCGCAATCGTCAGAACTTGTACTTCACGCCGAGCGTCACCGTCCGCAGATCCGGAAGGCCGACGATCAGGCCCGAACTGTAGTTGCTGTAGCGGAAGTTGTTGGTCAGCACCGAATTATCGGCGATCGTCACATACGCGCGATTGTTGAACAGGTTGGTGATGGCGGCGTCGATCGTCACCGGGCCGCGCGTTATGCCGACGCGCGCGTTGACCTTGTGCATGTCGGGCGTGTGAACGAGATTGGCCGCGTCGGAAAACACACCCGACTTGAACACGTAATCACCACGCATGAACCAGCCGATCGGATCGGGGCCGCCGAACGTGCCGTTATATTGTGCACCCGCCGTCGCCGAGAATTTGGACGTATTGGGGTTTTCCTTGCCCTTGAAATCCGTGATGCCGCTAAGTTGCGTGACGATCGCATTCTGGAATTTGACGATCGAGCTGTCCGTGATCGCGCCGCCGAAGTTCAGGTCGAGCTGACGGATCGGGTTGAACGTACCGTCGATCTCGATTCCCTTCATGTTGACCGCGCCGGTGTTGGCTGAACCGCGCACGATTTGTACGGTATTGGTGACCGGATCGAACGCGTTGAAGGTGATAGCGTTGATCTGGTTGCGCCACGGTGCGTAATAGGCATCGATCGACAGCCGAAGGCGGTTGTCGAAGAACCGGCCTTTCATGCCGATTTCCCAGTTGGTCACCTTCTCCGGCGCGACATCTACGGTGATGCCGGCGGCAGCGGCGGCCCGCTGGAGCGGTGCGCTGAAGGTCAGGAACGCGGTGTTGAACAAACCAGGATTAATACCCTTCGAGAACGACGCATAGAACATCGTATCGGGTGTCACCTGCGCCTGCGCGATCACGCGCGGCGTGAACGAGGTGTAATCCTTTTGCAGGATGGTGCTTCCCGCCGCGTAGAAGCCGGCAGGCACGAACGAGTTGGTCGTCGCGGTCAGCCCGCCCGGCTGCGCATAGGCATAGAGCTTATCGACCTGATAGCGGCCTTCCGCGCTCAGCGAGAACACGTCGGTGAACTTGTAGGTTACCCCGCCGAACCCGCCGATCGTCTTGTTGCGCGTAGCCCCGCTCACGATCGAAAAGGTCGATACGCCGAGCGCGCCGTTACCGCCGCCGAGGCTGCCTTGCGAGAAGGCGTTCAGATAGCTCGCGCCGGCCGTGATGTGCAGCGGGCCGCCGTCGTAGGTCGCCCGCAGTTCCTGCGAAAAATCGTGGTTGATACGCTCGACGATGTAGGGGTAGTCGAAGTACGTTCGCGCGCCCTGCGCGAGTGCGGCGGCGGTGGTGATGTTGGGAATGCCGGTCGTCCCGAAATTGTCGAGATCGGTGAGCTGGCTGTAACGCTCATTGTTGTAGCCGGTCAGCGAAGACAACGTCACGCCGGTGTCGCCCACGTCCCAGTCGATCGCGACATGCGCGTGATAGTAACGGCGCAGTAAGCCGTACCCCTTCACTCCGTCCTCTGGCGACACTACGCGCCCGGTCGGGTTGGCGAGAAAGTTCTTGATGACGCTGTCGTTGATGGTGTTCGCGGAGGGGTTCAGCCCCTTGATGAACTTCGGCGCGGTGCCGCAGAAGAATGGGTTCGACACCACCGCGCCGGCGGCCGATCTGCCCGTCAGTGTGCAGTTCGACTGGTTCGCCGCGACGAGATTGCCCGCGGCATCGCGGATCTCGTAGGCGGACAGTTGGGCCTGTGCCGAGGGACCGTCCTCGTCCTGTGAGATCAGGCCGAACGCCTTGATGCGCAGCCCATCGACCGGCTTGATGACGAGCAACGCCGATCCGCTCGTCGTCATCTGATCGCCGAGCGTCTGGTTGGTGTTGAAGGCGTTGGTGTACGATCCATCCTTGGCGAAGCGATCCGCACTGAGGCGGAACAGCACGGCATCGCCGAGCAGCGGGCCGCCAATATCGGCGTGCAGCTTGTAATTCTCGCGCGTACCGACCTCGGCGCGTACCGAACCGGCGAGATGGTCGCCCGGTTCCTTGTTGACCACGTTGATCGCGCCGGCGAAGGTGTTGCGGCCGAAATACGCGCTTTGCGGCCCTTTGAGCGTCTCGACCCGTTCGGGATCGCTCACGCCCAGAAACGCGGTCGGCGACGAAACCGGCACGCCGTCGATGAACAGCGACGTGGTCGGGTTGGTCGCGGCGGACGGCGTGAAGCCGCGGATGATGATCTGCTGGAAAGATCGATCGTTGCGACCGGCGGCGTTGTTGTTGATGTTGACGCCTGGCGTCAGATTCGCGACGTCGTTGAGCGACACCGCGCCACGCACCGCGAGTTGGTCTCCGCTGAGCGCGGTGACGGCGATCGGGGTACGCAGGATGCTTTCCGACTGCTTGCGCGCGGTGACGACGATTTCGCCATGCTCGGCGGCGTCCGTCGCTGGCGAAGGCGTGTTCTGTGTGGTCGAATCCTGCGTGGCTGACGCGGCGGGCGCGGGAGCAACATTGCTGGCGAAGGCAGGCGTTGCGGCGACAAACGCAAGGATCGAGGAAGAGCAAAGTGCGATCTTTGTGGAAACGTCCACCGGGAATCCCCTTATACTTAAAGTCTATATTGTAGGAGTTCAAATGCGCTCGGAAGTATAGGATACGATGATTCAAATATTGTCATATATTCTGCACGATATTGGACCGTCTGCCATGGAATCATTTTTAGGCCGCTGGCCGACGAAACGCTCTTGCGCGGTTGATCTCTTGATATCGCGAAGTTGTCACTTTTCTTTCGTGGCAGGAGATGGAAGTCCGATTGTATCCGACCAGCGGTCACGCCGCCGATCACGTCGCTTATTTCGACCGCAGGCGAACTGGCCCGTTCTCGGATAGGCGCGCGTCGAGCCGCCGGAAATCCGCTCGGTCGCGATGCTGGCGCGCAGTCATGAACAGCAGCGACAGGTCCAGCGCCTGCCCGAGCGCTTCCGGTTGCGGCGGGCCGGGCTTGGTGAAATCGCAGATCGCACCGCCATAATAATGGTCCACGCCGTCCAGCACCGCCGCATAACGATGGCCGCCGGGTGCGGCGGCATCATAAGCGGTGAGATGCGCGTGCCAGCCCGCGTCGCCGCTCATGCCGGGCGGGATGTCGCGCGTGCCGGTCAGAATCAGCGCCGGCGTTTCCAGTGTTGCATAACCGGCGGCGTCGATCAGCGGCGCAATCGGTTGTGGCGGTGAGAAAGCGACCACGCGCATAGCCAGCGGATCGCGAAACGGGCCGGTGATCCCCTCAGGGCGCGCTGCCGAGACGCCGCCGAGCACCAGCGCGCTCAACGCGCCGAAGCTGTGTCCGACAGCGATGTAAGGGCGGCCGATGTGGCGCGATACCGCGCGCATGTCTTCGATGCGCGCCACCCAGCCGGCCATACCCTTGTAATCGGTGCGGTGCGGATGATCGGTCGAATCGACATGCAGCGGCGCCATCACGTCGAACCCGGCGGCGGTCCAGCGCGTCATCATCGCCGGATATTTCCACGGTGCCGACAGCGCGCCGTGTGAAAAGGCGATCGTGCCGGCGCGGCCGCCGTGAAGGCCGCGCCAGATGTACAGCGGGATTTCGCGCCCGGCGCCGTCGCCCAGTATTGTCTGAACTGGCTGCGGCGTCACCCCTGCGGCGCGCGCTGCGAACGGTGTGGCGGCGATCAACCCCAATAGCGTGCGGCGCGATACTGTGTTGGTCATCATTTCAACCCTGCTGCGCCGATAGATGCCGCGCGTCGAGGAACTTCAGAATGTCGGCGGCAAAGCGATCGGGAATTTCCCACATCGGCCAATGCCCGACATTGGAATACCGGATCAGATCGACCGTGGTGCCGGTGAAACGCTTGACCGAAGCCTCCGGCCCTTGCGAGATCACCGTGTCGCGCTCGCACCATTGCAGCAGCACCGGCGCGCGCACCTTGCCGGCGATCGCGCCGACATCGGTTGTCTTGAACAGCACCACGTTGGAGGCGAGATATTGCTTCTGCCGCGTGATCGCGCCGGGCAGGTTGCTCATGTCGTACATCATCTGACTAAGGAATTCGGGCGGCTGCCAGCCAGGGTGCGACGTGTCGTGGAACACCAGTCGGTAATACCAGCGCGGGTGATATTCGGGCAGCCACGCCTCATGGAACGCCAGCGCCTGCTTGATCCGCCAATCGACCTTGCGGGTCTGGCTCGGGCGTTCGAGCGGCAGGATCGAGAACGCCATCGCGGTGATGCGTGCCGGATTGTTTGCGTTGAGTTGCAGCGCGACGTTCGAACCGTTGGAGGTCGCAACAACGGCGATCCTGTCGAACTTCAGTCTGTCGAGCACCAATCCCACGAGTTGCGCGGCGCGGGCGGTGCTATAGCCCCTGGGGTCCGCCGGTCCGCTCAACCCGTAAGGCGGCCAGTCCATCCGCACCACGGTGTAACGCGCCTTCATCCGCGCGGCCAGCGGATCCCATTCGTGCAGGTTCACGCCGGTGCCGTGCAGCATCAGCACCGCCGGGCCGTGCCCTTCGATGCGGACGTGCATCGGCACGCCGTCCACCGTTACGAATTGCGATGGTGCGCTTGCGTAGCGCGCCACCATCGCTTGCCGATCAGAGGCGAACCACCCGAGTTTGGCGGGCACGAACCAGGCAAGGAATGCCAGCAGCACCACGAGCAGCAGTGCCGCCACCGCCTTGACCACGATCTTCATGCGGCAACGCCCCTCAATGTGAAATGTGTGTCCGGCCGTGTCACTGGTCGCGCCGCAGCCAGGCATCGACCAGTGCGGCGACGCGATCCGGCGATTCCATCGGGGGATAATGGCCAACGCTGTCGAGCGCGACGAACGACTGGCTCCGCGCGTTGACGAGATAGGCTTGCAGCGCCTTGCCCGCGGTCGCGGCGGGCAGCACCTGATCGCGCATCCCCCACAGGATCATCACTGGCGCGCGAACGCCGCGCAGATGCTCCAGCGTCAGCCCGTTGTTGGCGGTCAGCGCGTGCAGCCCAAACGGGTTGGCCTCGGCCACGCGCATGTTGATCGTATGGTAGTAGTCGATCGTCGCCGGCTTCAGCCGCTTCGGGTCGCCGTACAGGAAGTTGAGGTACAGCGACCAAAACGCGCGCGCCTCATAACCTTGTTTTTTGCTGCGCGCGGTCTCGGCCTCAAGCGCGGGTGTGCTGGCGATCTTGCTCGCGCCGACCGGGTCGCTCGGCGTGTTCGACAGGATCAGCGCATCGACACGGTCCGGGTAGGCGCCCGCGAAATAATAGGCGAGCGTGCCGCCGCTCGACACGCCGAATACGCTCGCTTTCGCGACGCCGATCTTGTCGAGGAACCCGGCGACCAGCGCTTCGGGTGAACCGATCGCCTTGCGCGCGGCGTCGCTCAGCGGCCCGGAAAGTCCGGTCGGTGGCTGATCGAATCGAACGACGCGGTAATGCGCCTTCAATCGTGCAGCCACGCCGTCCCAGGCGTTGAGTGTGCTGCGCGAGCCGTGGAGCAGCAGCAGCACCGGCCCCTTGCCTTCGTCGCGGTAGCGCAACTCGACGCCGCCGACATCGACATAATGGTCGCCGGGTTGCTGATAGCGTTTGCGCAACTCGGCGAGGGTCAGCCGCGTCGAATCGGCGGTCGCCACCGCTCTCGACGCGGCCTGTGCGGCAGGCCCGGAAAATGCGGTGAGCGCGATCAGCGCGGGAAGGAGGACGCGGCTCACAACGCCTTCGCAGCGAGATCGGTGGCGGGGATCGGCGCGGCGCTTCGTCCGCCGAGCGTGTAGAACCAGATGCACATCGCGTTGCAGGCGAACAGCGCCAGCGGCAGCATCGCGTAACATGCGTAGAGTGCGCCGACCGCGCTGTCGGGCTGCTGCACGATCTGGCCGTTGCGGGTGGGGATGTAATGCGCGGCGTTGAGGAAATAGCCGACCACCGCGACGCCGAGCGCGAAGGCGGTTTTTTCGATCACCGCCGCCACGCTCGACAGCAGGCCCTCGCGATGCAACCCGGTCAATTCGCGATCGTATGCGAGTGTGTCGGCCAGCATCGAGATCGACAGCAGGATCATCCCGCCCGATCCGAACCCGCTGACCAGCCCGCGCGCGATGATCCCGGCCATCGTGATGTCGCGGCTGGCGAACAGCCAACTCACCGACCCAAGGCACATGCACGCGATCCCGATCAGATAGGCGTTACGCTTGCCCATCCGCCGTTCGAGCGCGAGCCACAGCGGCATCGACGCGGCGACCACGATATTCTGCGTGATCGCAAGCTGCATCTGCCCGACATAGCCGATGCCCAGCACGTTGAGCATGAACAGCAGCTGCGTCGTGGCGACGCTGGCGAAGGACAGGAACTGGAAAATCTTGGCGGTGAGTAGCAGCACGAACGGGCGGTTGCGCAGCAAAAGGCGCAACTGCCCGGTATCGATATGGCTTTCCGGCTTCGCGCGTACTTCCAGATGCGGCGCCTTGGCGGTGCCGAAGAACGACGCGACCATCGCCGAGACGATCACCAGCCCCATCACATAGGCCATGATCGCATAGCCATGCTCGCCGCCGCCGCCCCAGGAGATCAGGCTCGCCGTACCCGCCATCGCCAGCAACTGCCCGATCGACACGAACAGGGTACGGAACGATAGCAGCCGCGAGCGTTCGTACCTCGATGCGGTCATCTCGGACGGCATCGCCATGTACGGCACGTTGAACAGCGAATAGCCGGTCGAATAGAGCACCAGCGCCGCGAACATATACAGCGAGACCGCATTGTCGCTGATCGCGGGCGGGGTGAAGATCATCAGGAACGACAGCGCCGACAAGACTCCGCCGAGCAGCAAGTACGGACGGCGCCGGCCCCAGCGGCTGCGGGTTCGATCGCTGAGCGTGCCGATCACGACATCGGCGAAGGCGTCGTACAGCTTGGACGCCATCAGCAGGTAGCCGGCGACCTCCGTCGATTTGCCTAGCACGGTCGACATATAGGCCGGAAAATAGGCGGTCACGCCGTTGAGCATGATCGACACGCCGACGGTGCCGACCCCGAAGCCAAGGCAGACCGGCAGCGGCAGCCGGTCCTTCATGTCCACAGCACGCTCCGTCATGGTCGTTTGTCCCTTTGGCGTGTCATGCCGCGTGTTTGTCGAGAAAGTCGAGCATCGCGGCCGCCTTCGCCACCGGATCGGAAGCGACCGCAGCGACGCTGCCGTGCCGGAGCAGCGCCGCGGCCTCATCGATCGCGGCGTTCAGCACCGCCAGTTCGCGATCCGATTTGAGCAGCAGCACCGGCGTTGTGATCGCGGGCAGCCGCGCGAGCGGGCGGTAGCGGAACGCGGCAAGATACGGCAGCGCATAGGTGTCGAGCGCCTTGAGCACGTCGAGCGTGGCATCGTGGAGGATTCGCGCAGAGGGCATGTGGCCGGGCAGGCGATGCTCGGGATCGCGCTGGAAATGCGGGAAATACAGCGCCTGATCGCGCACGAAATGGAATGCCCACACCATATGCGTGCCGTGATCGTCGGGCGGGACCTGGGGCGCATAGTGCGCGAGGATCGTCTCGCGCGTCGCTTCGTCATACTCCTTGATGCCGTCGAGCACCGTCGCGCAGACGCGCTCGGGATAGGCGGCGGCGAGTTCGCAGGCGATGCGCGCGCCGGTATGTGCGCCATAGACGGCGAACCGGTCGATCCCCATCGCATCGGCGGTCCGCACCACGCTGTCGGCGAAGTAGGCGATGTCGGGTTCTGCCACCGCCGGCGGCGGCGAATCGCCGTTGCCCAGCGTATCGGGCGCGATCACGGTGCGGCCCTGGCCCGCCAGCGCCTCCATCAGCGGCACCATCCAGCGCGACGAAGCTGGCGATGCGTGCAGCAGGAACAGCGGCGGCCGGGTCGACGCGGGATCGACGCAGGTGCGCAGATGCACTTGCCCTTCTGCCAGCCGCACGAAGCTGCGCTCGATCATGTCAGCGCGCCTAGGCCGAGGTGATCGCGCAAGGTCGGTCCCTGATATTCTTTGCGCAGTAGATCGCGGCGCTGCAGCAATGGCACCACCTCCTTGCAAAACACCTCGAGTTCGAGCGGCATGAAGCCCGGCTGGAGCGTGAAGCCGTCGCACGCGCCGGCGTCGATCCAGCTTTCCATATGGTCGGCCATCTGTTCAGGCGTGCCGACGAAGATGCCGTGCCCGCGTGGCTTGCGGGCATAGGCTTGGCAGAAATCCTTGATCGAGGTGCCCGCGTCGACCGCAGGAGCAAGCATCTTGCCGACGTCGCCAGCCGGAAATTCGCAATGCGCCACGATGTCGTCGATCGGGAAAACGCCGCCGAGCCGATGCTGCGTCAGGTCGTAACCAATCGATTCACTCAGATATTCGACGCACAGCACATCATCGGCGAGTTCGAGCACCGCCTTGTGTCGCGCGTGTGCTTCCGCTTCGGTGCCGCCGATCACCAGCGCGAGACCGGGCATGATCTTGATGCCGTCGGGATCGCGACCGAGTTCGGCGGCGCGCGCACGCATGTCATCGCGGTACGCCTTGCCGGCTTCCATCGTCGGTGCCGGGCAGAAGATCGCCTCCGCCGTCTTCGCCGCGAAGTCGCGTCCGTCGCCCGATTGCCCTGCCTGTACCAGCACCGGGCGGCCCTGCGGCGGCACGGCGAAATCGAGCGTGTCCTCGATCTGGAACCAGTCGCTCTTGAGCGCGGTCCGATCGACCTTTCGGCCGCTGGCGGTGCCCCAGAACACGTCCGCCGCGTCGACGAAGGCTGCCGCGCGTTTGTAGCGCAGCGACTTTTCCAGCAATTGCGTCTCGCCGAAGTTCCACGGCGAATTGGGGTGCGCGGTGGTCACGATGTTCCAGCCGGCGCGGCCCTGGCTGACGTAATCGAGCGCGGCGAACTTGGCCGCGACCTCGGCCGGCTCGTTATACGTGGTCGAGACGGTGGCGACGAGGCCGACATGGTCGGTCGCCCCCGCCATCGCCGACAGCAATGTGAACGGGTCCAGCGTTGGGATGGCGAGGCGGCCCGGCGTCCGCCCGGCGGCGTCGCGGCCTTGCAACTGGTCTCCGAACACGATCGCGTCGAACCGCGCCGTCTCGACCATCCGGCCGATCCGTTCGTAATACGCGCGGTCGAACACCGCTTCGGGTGTGGCCTCGGCATGGCGCCAGCCGCCCGGAAAGAAACCGATTCCCTGGAGAAATGCCCAGAGGTGAAGACGGCCGTTCGCATGGGACATCAGACAAGAGCCTTTTGCGTGAAGGGGTTTACCGGCATCGCCATGCCGAAGCGGGCGCGTGCGGTGCCGTCGCTGCCGGCGGTCGTCGGAAGCATGGCGCGCGCCGCGGCGACTGCCCGCGCATCGGGCAGGCCGGTCAGATGAACGCCGTCCGCCCCGGCGACCTCCAACGCCGCTTCGAGGGGCAATGCGCCGCCGACCTTGAGCAGGATCGCCGCGCCGGCGGTGCCGGGTGCCTCCCGCAGCCGCGCGATGGTCGCGTCTGCCTCGGCGATCGATTCCGCGCCAACCAGCACGATGTCGGCAGGCAGTTTGGACGAGCCCGACAGATCGGCGAGATCGCGCACCAGCAGCGGATAGCCCTGCGGCGGCCGCGCCGCATTGAGCGGACCCATCGTCGAGAAATACGGCCCGCGATACGCGACGCGGCGCACCTTGGTGCTGTCGAGATAGTCGCCGCGCGCTTTGTCGATGATGAGCGCGTCCTGATCCCAACTGTCCCACAGGGCCTGCGTCGCGCGTATGAAATCGTCATATTTGGCCGGCGCGTCAGTGTCGGTGATCGCATAGGCGGCGCCGTACGCGCGATCGATAGCGACATGGTTCGCGCAGACCGGCAGCCATCCGGCGCGGCCGCCGCTCACGAAATCGATCGCCGACAGGGCGCGGGCGACGTGGAAGGGCAGGCCGTGCAACGCAGGCAAGGCGGCGGCGAGCGCCGCGCGCGTGATCTGCCCGGCCACCCAGGGCAGGTTGACCAGCCCCTCGATCCGGCCCGGCACCACCGCGCCGTCATGCTCGCCGCCGAGGATGACGAGATCGGGTGCTGCCGCGTCGATATCGCGCAGTCGCGTTGTGAAGCTCTTGAAGCCCTCGGCGCCGATTTCCTCGGGCGCGAGATCGATGCTCAGCGAAAGGTACATGGCTTTTCCTCAAACCGTGATGATGTGATCGCCGATGTGGTGGATCGGATCGGCGCCGTCGGCGGTGATCAGCATCAGATCCTCGATATGGATCGAACCACCGATGCCGGTTTCCAGGCTCGGGCAATCGACGCTCAGCACCATGTTCTCCTGGAGGATCAGATTGTCCTTCACGAAGAAATCGCCGCCGTCTGCGCCCGGCTCGTCAGTGTGCATCATGCCGACGCTGTGCGGACCGAAGCCGACCTGATCGTCTACGCCCAGCTTGCGCAGCGTCTCCAGCCCAAGCGTGGTGAGATCGCGGTAGCTGACCCCCGGGCGCAGGTGCTCGCGGATCGCATGCCACCCTTCAACGATCGCGGCGGCGGTGCGGCGCGCAGCCGCATTGGGTTCGCCGACGAAGACGGTGCGGGCATAATCGCCGTGATAGTTCTGGAAATGGCTGACACCGTCGAAGAACAGCGACTGGCCCTCGTGCACGGCATCGTTGGTCGGCAGTTCGGACGAAACGCGGTCGATCGTCATGAACACCGCGCGGTTGGAAAGCCGCGCGGTTTCGACCGCGAACAGCCGGCGCAAATCGCGGTAATTGGCCCCCGCCTTGACCGAGCCGACGACGGCATCGACCGCGAGCGCATTGCCCTGTGCGCCGCGTCGCATCAGCGCCACTTCGAGCGGCGACTTGATGATGCGGATGTGGCGAAGAATAGTGTCGGCCGGCACCATCGCGCCCGGCCGTTCGTGCCGTTCGCCGATCGCGCGGATCAGCGGGTGATCGTAGCCGATCGCGCCGGTCCACAAGCCCATCGCCTTCAACGCGCGGACCAGCGCGCCGCCCGCATCGGCCAGCGACGGCTCGGCGCGCAGCGCGGCGGCGGTGCGTTCGCGGCGGCGCTGCTCGACCTGCGTCTCGGCTGCCGCGCCGCGATCGGCGAAGAACGCGGGGTGCGGTGCCGCCTGCCGTTCGTCACCGGCGTCGGCGGCATCGAGATATATGTAGCTCTGCAACTGCTCGCGCGGGCCGCCATCGACGAACGTGTAATAATAGATGAAGTGCGAGGTCACGATCGCCGGCGCTTGCCGCTGGTCGCGCGCGAGGATGGCGAAGGTGGTCGGCGGTTGGCCCTGCCGCGTCGTCGCGATCTGCGGCCAATAACCGAGCATGTGGAATACGTTGAGCGGATCAGTAACCACGAGGCCGTCCAGCCCAAAGCGCTCCATCACGTCATAGGCGCGCGCGAAGTTCATCGGGCCGCGCTGCTGCAACTGTTCGAGCAGCGCGTCGTCTCCGGCCATCAGGGTTGCGGCGTCGATGGTCATACTGCCTCAGCGAACGGTGCGCCGGCATCGCGGCGACGGTTGAAATGCGCGGTGAGCGCATAGAGCGCGGCGGCGCCGAGAAAGGCGGGCGCGGCAACCGAAAGGATCGCCCAGCCGACCAGTCTGTCGTCGCCGAACACCTTCTCGGTCAGCAGCGCGACGAGGATCGGGCCGAGGGCTGCGCCTAGCAGCGTATTGGCAAGCCCGGTGATGGACACCGCGATGCCGCGCATGTGTGCAGGTGCGGCCGACTGGAGATAGGCGAGCGTGCCGGTACCGATGATCGCGGTGACGCCGACCAGCGACGAGGACAGCAACGCCGCGCTGAACGGCGTCGGCGCGAACACGGCGAGCGTGCTCGGCAATGCGAACAGCGGCAGCACCGACAGCAGGCGGAGCAGCCCATGCTCGCCTGCGCGCTTCACTACCGCATCGACGATGCTGCCGCCGAGGAGTGGCCCGGTGAGGCCGAAGGCGATGCTGAGCGGCCCCATCATGCCGGCGACCGTTGCCGGCGACACGCCGAACTTGCGGCTGATCATCGCCACCTGCCATGCCCCCGCGGCATAGACGCCGAGAAAGCAGCAAGCGAAGCCGAGATAGACGCCAAGGAACTTCACGCGTTCGCGGCCGAGATAGCGGAATACGGAGACGATCTGCTCGACCACGCCGATCCGCGGCGCGTCCGCATCGCGCCCGCCGCGCGGCGGCTCGCGCGTCAGCAGCAGCGCGGCCGACACGAACAGACCGGCGAGGCCACACAGTACGAACACCACGCGCCACGGCAACAGCCCGGACAGGACCGGCCAGTGCGCGAATGCGCCGTGCGCCGCCGCCGCCAGCAGCCCGCCCGAAATCGAGATCGAAATACCGTTCGCGACCGCTTGGCCGGTCAGATACACGCCGATCGGGCGGCCGCGCTGGCCGGGCGGAAACAGATCGGCGATCAGCGAGATCGCCGCGGGGGCGAGCGCGGCTTCCCCCAGCCCGACGAGCAGGCGCGACAGGAACATCGTTTCGAACGAATGCGCCAGCCCGCCGCCGATCGTCGCGACGCTCCACAGCGCGATCCCGCCGAGAACGAGCAGGCGGCGCGACCAGCGATCCGCGACGAAGCCGAGCCACACGCCCATCGTCGCGTAGAAGATACCGAAAGCGAGGCCCTGCAACAGGCTGATCTGCACGTCCGTCATGCCGAGATCGGCCTTCACCGCATCGACCACCACGTTGAGCACGGTGCGATCGATGACCGAGAAGATCGACGCCAGGAACAGCAGGGCGACGGTCGCCCATGCCTGGAGACGCGAGGGCAGCGTTGCCGGGCGCTCGTTCACAGCAGGCCGAGCGGACGCGCGCGCGTCTTGATATACTCGCCGAGCCAGTCGAGCCCGCGGAAGCGCAACGTGCCGCGCCCGACCGCCTTGGACGATTCGGCCATGCCCGAAACGAGGCGGAACGCCTTCGCCATCAGGAACAACTCGCCATAGTGCTTCTCGGCTTCGGTGAAGGGCCGCACGCTCTCGTAGCCGCGTTCGAACGCCTCGCCGTAGCTGTCGCTGAACCCGTAGAAGAGGTTCCCCCAGACGTAATTCTTCACATCCTGCATGAAGTAATCTTCGCCCGCGCCGTCGAAATCGAGCAGCGTGATCTCGCGACTCTCCGTCACGTGGACATTGCTGGGGTGGAAGTCGCAGTGGCAGATGCCCATCGGCACGTCTTCGCTGCGCATGTCGATCAGCTTCGCGGCCAGCCGCTCGGAGATGGTGGCATAGTCACGCAGATCGTCGGGCCGGTCGTAGACGAACTCGAGCAGCGCCGGCACGCTCACCTGGAAGCGCACGGCATTGTCGGTGGTGAAGACGTGGTCCGGGCCGGCGTGCTGGATGCCGAGCAGATGCATCTCGGCGAAACGCGCACCGATCATCTCGGCGGTGGTGATGTCGAGCAGGTCGCCGAACTTCTTGCCCGGCGCCCAGGTGTACAGCGCGATCGCACGCACGCCCTCGGGTGCGTTGACCTTGAAGTACAGCGACCCTTCGCGGTCGCGGATGCCGACCGAGGCCGGGAAGTTCTGCTCGCGCAAATAATCGAGGAAGTTGAGTTCGTAGGCGACCTCATCGACATCGCGGTAGGTCTTGCGCCACACGCGCACCGCATAGCGCTCGGTCGGGCCTTGCAGCATGTAGACGTCGTTCATGCCGCGATAGAGCAGGAACGCGTTGATCGGGCCGGGAATGTCGTAGCGGCGGGCGATCTCGCGCGCGATGAAAGCGGGATCGACCACCGAATGCGTCACGTCGGGAACGACCAGATCCGTATCGGCTGTTTTGACAAGATTGGCTAACACGCAACAGTCTCCTTGGACGCTGGGGTAGGGGTGTCGAGAAAGCCGCGCAGCGCGTTGCCGATGCGCTGGATCGCGGCGGGAAGGTCGAAGACGTCCCGGTCGAATTCGGGCAATTCGACGACGTGCGCGCGCGGGATCAGCGCCGCCGCCGCGATCGATTGCGCCGTGATCACTTCGGCCGGTTGCAGCACCAGTGTGCTTTGCCCCACACGCGGCAATCGCGCGGCGAAATCGTAGCTCCACACGCCATGATACGCCCATTGAGCGCGATCGAGCGGGGTCAGCTTGTCGACCCAGATCCGTGCGGCGCGGTCGAGTGGCACGCCGGGCGTGCGCGCGACCACGATATAATCCCACAACGCCCGCGCCATGCCCAAGGTGACCGTGCCATCCTCGTCGAGCGCAGGCGCATTCCGCGCGCTCGCCAGCCGTTCGGCGCACTCTGCCGCGTCGCGCATCGGTATGCCGGTAAGGGCGACACGGCGTACCACATCCGGCGCGGCGATCGCCGCTTCGATCGCCAACAGCGAGCCGGTGTGGAATCCGTAAACGTCGCACGCCGCTATCCCGAGCGTCCGCAACGCGTCGACGAAACTAGCCGCATAGCCAGCCATGTCGAGCGGTGCGGGCGGCGCATCCGACATGCCATAGCCGGGCGTATCGAAGGCGATGACGTGCCGGTCGCGCGCCATCTCGGCGATCAGCGGTTCGTATTCGAGCGATGACGCCGGATTCTGGTGGAGCAGGACCAGCGACGGGCGGTCGCCGCGAACGCCGGCTTCACGAAAATGCAGTTGGCCGTAGCGGCCCGGCACGTAGCCGCGCGTGATCTTCGTCACAGTCAGGCACGGCCGGAGGTAACGAACCACGAACGGAACACGCCGTTCGATGTCGGTCCGAAACTTAGCGGCGAGGCCGGGCCGCCGAAGGCAGTCGATTGATAGCCGGTCTGCACGTCGGTGAAACCCGCGGTGCGCATCAAGGCGTCGTAGTCGGCCGAGAGCGCGCCGCGCCAATACGGCTCGTTGTTGAACTCCGCCTCCAGTTCCGCGGAGACTTCCTCCCACAGTTCGCCGAAGGTGTGCAGCAAAGGCACTTCGAGGTGAACTGCCACGCCGCCGGGCCGCAACAGGCGACGGCTCTCCGCCAGGATATTGGCCGCGCCGGCCTGCGAGGTTTCGTGCAGGACGACGCAGGAATAGACGATGTCGAACGAGGCGTCGGGGAAACTGGTCCGCTCCGCGCTCTGCTGTGAGAAATGCACTGCCGCGCCGAGGTGCCGCGCGCGGGCATGCGCGTAGCGGAGCATCGACGCGCCGACATCGACGCCGTGGACCTCGGCCTGCGGAAACCACGCGGTCGCCGGAACGGTGCTGGTGCCGATGCCGCAGCCGAGATCGAGGATGCGCGCCGGTTCGAGATCGAGGAAGCGCGTGCGCGAATGCGCGAGCGCGGTATGGCCGCGCAGATCGTTGAGCATGCCGCCATTGCGGCCGAGCATGAACACCGCCCCGCCGCGATCCATCACCGCGCCCTGCAGCACGCCACCATCGTCGAGTGCGTTGCCGCCGGGCATCAGGTGGATGTCGGCATCGACGATATAGGCCGGCGCCTGGAATGCGGGATCGAGCGTGAGCGAACCCAGCGGCGGTGCGGCGGCGGCGCGCGCCGCCAGATCATCAGCCTGCCGCGTGACGCTGGTGCCGACCGCCGACCACAATTGCCGCTGTGATTCGCGTTTCAGGCTGAGCCAGGTCTTGAACGTCTCGAACCGCATCATGCGATCACGCAGGTCGCCGACCGGATCGTTGGTGGTGATATCGTCTTCACCGGCGGTCAGTGCGTTCGCGATTTTGCGCTGCACCGGCTCGAGTTGCTGGCTCACCATCACCTTCAGGTCGCGCACGAACAATTGCTCGACCATCTCGTCATGCGACGGGTTCGCGATCATCGGATGCGCGCCTTCGGAGCCGCGATATTCGTTCATGCCGCTCATGTCACCGCTCCGTGTGCGTCGGGGATATTCGCCAGTTCGGCCTCCGCGCTTTCGTGAAGCGCGCGGAAGATCTTGCGCATCGATGCCAGCCGCAGGCCCTCACGCTGGCTTTGCGCGGTGGCATCGGGGGAATAGGTTTCGATCGCGTCGGGAGCGATCAGCCCGGCGTCGATCAGCAGCCGCTCGCACGTATCGAGCCGGGCGCGCAGCACGATCGTCTCCGAAGCGAGCGCGACGATCATCGCCAGCGTCTGCTCGTCGATCAGCCTCTGGCCGGGGATCGGCGCGAGCTTGTTCGGGGATTGTGGAAGGCGGGGCATCATTGTCTCGATACTCATCCCACGAAGGGCCAGGGCGCGACCGGTCGGAGCCTCGGATCATGCCGAAGCCACTGCGCGAACGGTTATGGATGCTCTGAGAAAAGCGGACCGGCGTTTCCGCCGGTCCCAGGTTATTTAGAGCGTAGTCTTGTTCCCACAGCTATCGAGCGTCATCAAATCGAAATGCCGCATAGGCGATAGAGAAAGTTGATCGCCAGGAAAGCGTGGCCGATCAGGACGTACCGAGTTCCGCGCATACTTCGCGAAGGATCGCGATCAACGCCCGTTCGGCGGGGGCGAGCTTGCCGCCGACGCGCCGAAACACACCGGCCGGTCGCTCGTAGCGGGGATGGCCGAGATCGAGCATGTGCAGCACACCGGCGTCGATCTCGTCCGCGAAGCTGGTGTAATTGCCCAGCGAAACGAAATCACCCGACAGGATGCAACCCTTGGCGACATGCAGCGACGATGTCCTGAGCGCGATCGGCGGCGGTGACAGGCCCTCGTCGAGGAACATCTGCGACCAGCCCTCGACGAGCAGCGGCTGATCCGCGACGATCCACGGCACGTCGAGCAGATCGGCGAGTTTGGGACTGGCGCTCTGCATCTTCGGGTGACCGGCGCGGATCATCACGCTCGAACTTTCGATCTTCAACTGCTCGAAGATCAGGTCGGAGGTCGAGAGATACGAGGCACGCAGCCCGATCGCGAAATTGAGTTGTCCCTCGCGGACGAGATCGAGCATGTCGCCGAACGTATCGGCCTTCACCACCACCTGCATGTGCGGATGCCGTGTCGCCATGTAGGACAGTGCGAGCGGCACCTCGCGCATCGAAAAGCTGGTATCGGTGCCTATCGTGACGGTGCCCCCGGTCCGCCCGCGAAACGCGCTGATCGCCGACAGAGCACGATCATGTTCGCTGAGGATGATCCGGGCATGCGGCAGCAATTGCTCGCCGACCGCGGTCAGCGTCACGCCGCGCGGCCCACGTTCGAACAATTTGGTGTCGAGACCATCCTCGAGCAACTGGATGCTGCGCGTCAGTGACGGCTGGGATACCGCGAGCAACTCCGATGCGCGGTTGAAGTTGCCCGTCTCGGCGACCGTTATGAAACGCTTGAGCTGCTTGAGATCCAAAATGTGTCCCGACTCGTTCGTACCCGGCGTGCTAGGCGCTTTGCGACGTTCTGGCGCGTCTGCCAAGGCGTGACCGCGTGGCGATCACCGTCAGCTCAGGTACACCCACGGCCGGCGCGCGCGGTCCGCGCTGCGAAACGCCTCGATTTCCGCACGCCGCAGCGACGTCAGGTCGATCGCGTCGAGGCCGCCGACCAGCATCGCCTTGGCCTCGTCATCGATCGCGAAGCGCCAGCACGCGCCCGATACCGCGCGTACCGTCTGCGCGGGCAGGTCGATGGTCAGCGGCCCCGGCTCCTTCGCGATCACAACCGCATCGAGTTCGATCGGGACGATGCCGTTGCGTACGCAATTGCCGCGAAAGATCGGATTGAAGCTCGGCGCGATCACCGCGCGGAAGCCATATTCGGCCAGCGCCCAGGCGGCATGTTCGCGGCTCGATCCGCAGCCGAAATTGGCGCCCGACAGGAGTATCCGGGCATCGGCATAGGCAGGATCGTTGAGGACGAAGGCCGGGTCCGGCTCGCGGCTGCCCAGTGCGGTGTAGCGCCATCCGGCGAACAGCCCATCGGCCAGCCCCGATTTGCCGACCGAGGTCATCTCGCGCGATGGGATGATCGCATCGGTATCGACATTGTCGCGCAGCAGCGGGGCAGCATCGGCGGTGAGCGTGGTGAACGGCGTCATGCCAGCGACCTCGGATCGGTGATCGCGCCGAAAATGGCGGAGGCCACGACGACTTCGGGCGAGGCGAGGTGGGTGCGCGTCTGCGGGCCTTGCCGGCTTTCGAAATTGCGGTTGGTTGAACTGATGACGCGCTCGTGCGCGCCGAAGCTTTCGCCGCCGGAGAAAAAACACATCGAACACCCCGCTTCGCGCCATTCGAACCCGGCGGCGCGGAAGATCGCGTCGATGCCCTCCGCTTCGGCAGCGAGCTTGACCTGAGTCGAGCCGGGCACGCAGATCGCCCGCACCCACGGCGCGACCGTGCGGCCGCGCAGAATGGCGGCGGCGCGGCGAAGATCCGACAGACGGCTGTTTGTACAGGAGCCGAGAAACGCCGCGTCGATCCGCAGACCGGCGAGCGGGGTCGCGGGTACGACGTCCATATAGGCGAGCGCGCGGTCGTACCCTTCGCGCGTGTCCCGCTCCGCGACCGTTGCGTAGGCTGGCACCGCACCATCGAGCTTGGCCGCCTGTTGCGGGCTGGTGCCCCATGTCACCATCGGCGCGACGTCCGCCGCGTCGATCGCGAGGTCCACGTCGAACACGGCGTCGGCATCGCTGTGCAACGTCTGCCAGTTTGCCACGGCGCGATCCCATTCGGTATCCGGCGGCGCGTAGGGGCGGCCGCGCAAATAGTCGAACACCGTCTCGTCAGCGGCGATGAAGGCGGTGAAGGCCGAAAACTCGGTCGCCATGTTGCACAGGGTCAATCGCCCTTCGACATCGAGCGCGCGTACCGCCGATCCGGCATATTCGACGACATGGCCCTTCGCACCGCCCGCGCCGAACCTCGCGAGCAGGTGCAAAGCAAGGTCTTTGGGGGTGACACCGGCGCCGAGCGTGCCATCGACCGTGACCCGCATCGTCTTCGGTTTTTTGACGCGCAATGTGGAGGTGGCGAGCGCATGTTCGGCCTCGGTCGAGCCGATACCCCATGCCAGCGCGCCGATTGCGCCTTGCGAGCAGGTGTGGCTGTCCGGGCAGACCAACGTCACGCCCGGCAGCACGATGCCCTGTTCGGGAGACACGACGTGGACGATGCCCTGGCGCGGATCGCCGAGGTCGAACAACGTCAGCCCGGCGGCTTGCGCGGCGGCGCGGGTCGCGCGAATGAAGTCGGTGCCGGTCGGCATGATCGTGTGGTCGGTGCGGCCGGGGCGGGTATCGACGACGTGATCCATCGTCGCGAACGCCTGCGCCGGCGCGTTGACCGTGCGTCCGGCCGCAGCGAGGCTTTCCAGCGCGACGCCGCCGGTGCGTTCGTGCAGCAGCACGCGGTCGATCAGGATCAGTCCGGTGCCGCCGCCGAGATCGGCGATGCAATGCGCGTCCCAGATTTTTTCGAATGCAGTGCGAAGCGCCACGGTCTATCCTCGAAGCTGAGGGCTGCATGTAGGCGAGCGACGTTTAATTTGACATATTTCTATATCAAATACTCCGATGGTCGGAAAGTCGGGTGAACAGCCCCATCCTCGCGCGCACCGCCGTGCCGCTGTACCACCAGATCTTCCTGACGCTGCGCGACGAGATCGTCGGGGGCAAACGCGCGTTCGGCGAGATGTTGCCGACGGAGCACGAATTTTGCGAACGCTGGGGCGTGTCGCGCATCACCGCCCGGCGCGCGCTCGACGAACTGGCGGAAAGCGGGTTGGTCGAACGTCGGCGGCGGATCGGCACGCGCGTCATCTTCCGCGCGCAGACTGCGCCGATCTCGGCCAATCTCGAACAGGCGGTCGAGGCGTTGCTCGCGTTCGGGCGTGGCACCAAGGTGCGCGTGCTCTCGGTCGAGGAGATGCCGGCCGATGCTGGAAGTGCCGCCGCGCTCGGCCTTCTGGCCGGCCAGCCGATCGTGGTCGGCGTGCGGCTGCGGTTGCTCGACGGCGAGCCGCTTGGCGAGGTGGTCAGCCAAGTGCCCGCCGCGATCGCGCGCGGGCGGATCGACCGTGCGGCGCTGGCGGATCGGCCGATTCTCGCGGTGCTTCAGGATCTCGGTCACAGCATTACCGGCGGCAGCCAGACCATCACGGCGCTGTCCTCCGATCCGCATCTCGCCAGCCAACTCGCCATCGAACCACGCGCGGCAGTGTTACGGATCGAGCGGATCGTCACCGGCGACGGTGGCGCGCCGATCCTGCGCACCGTCGCCAGCTATCGCGCCGATCGCTACCGCATCACGCTCGACCTGCACAGCGGCGCGCACCCCGATCTTGGCTGACTAGGCGGTGAGCGCGGCGGCCTCCGCGTCCGAATAACCTAGGTCGCGCAGGATTTCGGCCGCGTCGGCGTCGATCTCGGGTATGTCGTGATGGAGTTCCATGCGCGCACCGTCGATCTCGATCGGTAGGCCGGGCAGGCAAGTCGCCGTGCCGCCGGGGATCGTCACGTCGAGTAGGCCGCCGGACTGGACCAGATGCGGATCGTCGAACAGATCCTCGGGCCGTGCGATCGGTGCGAACGGCAAGCCGAGGCCCTCGAGTTTCTCGATCAGCGCCGCGCGAGTCATGCCGGAGAACAGCGCCCGAACGCGCGGCAGGATCGTGTCCCGCGCCAGCACGCGCGCGTTGTTCAGCGCCAGCGCCGGGTCGTTGCCGAGTGCGTCGAGGCCGAAGGCGGCGCAGAAACTTCGCCATTGGCCGTCGCTGACCACGCCGACGAACAATTGCTCGTCGGCGCTCTGCGTCTCGAACACGTCGTAGATCGCCCAGGCCGAGACGCGCACCGGCATCGGCTGCGCGGCTTTGCCGGTCACCGCCATTTGCGCCATGTGCTGCCCGACCAGGAAGGCGGTGGTCTCGTAGAGCGCGCACTTCACCTCGGCACCCACGCCGGTGCGGTGGCGGCGTTCGATCGCGGCGAGGATGCCGATCGCGCCGAACATACCGCCGGTTATGTCGACCACCGACGATCCTGCCCGTAGCGGCCGCCCCGGCGGGCCGGTCATATACGCGAGGCCGCCCATCATCTGCGTGACCTCGTCGAGCGCGGTGCGGTGTTCGTAAGGGCCAGCGAGGAAGCCTTTGGCCGAGCAATAGATGAGCCGCGGGTTGGCGGCCGCCAGCACCGCATAGCCCAAGCCGAGCCGGTCGAGCGTGCCGGGCCGGAAATTCTCGATCAGCACGTCGGCACGTCCCGCCAGCTTGCGTGCAACCGCGAGCCCCGCTTCGCTCTTGAGATCGAGGCACAGGCTTTTCTTGTTGCGGTTGAACATCGGGAAATAGCCCGCGCCCGAGCCGAGCAGCTTGCGTGTCTGGTCGCCGCCCTTAGGCTCGACTTTGATGACCTCCGCGCCGAGGTCGGCGAGGATCAGGCCGACCGACGGCCCCATCACCATATGCGAAAACTCCACCACGCGGATTCCCGCGAGGGGCAGGTTTTCCAGATCCATTGCTTTGTCCCATGCTCGACAGCGATGACCATTTGTCATAAACGTAAATCAAATACGCAAGGGCGCTACGATGGCTGACCACGGTGCGAACATCGACATTCTGGTGAGCGAGGTCGGCCCACGCGATGGCTTGCAAAGCATCGCCGCGATCATGCCGACCGAGGCGAAGAAAGCCTGGATCGCGGCGGAGGCGGCG
>Ga0247735_1000097_pt1 | contig 46135 bp, 43 predicted proteins | sample UWRJL178409R2_FD_180934 | JGI IMG/M metagenome (GOLD analysis project Ga0247735, IMG submission 180934) | Plant litter microbial communities from Arlington Agricultural Research Station in Wisconsin, United States - UWRJ-L178-409R-2 | ecosystem: Environmental > Terrestrial > Plant litter >... | reverse complement strand
AACGCACGGCCAGACCCGATCCCGTTCTACGGGGAACTGGGAAGCATCAACCCGGTGGTCATCACGGAGGCCGCAGCCAGCCGCCGCGCAGAGACGCTCGCCGCCGGGCTTGCCGCATCCTTCACCCTCGGTGTTGGCCAGTTCTGCACAAAGCCCGGAGTCGTCTTCTACCCGGCCGGCTCCGCTTTCGCCAGCGAGACGACCACCGCCGTCGGCGAGCGCAGCGCCGCCCAAATGCTGACGGGACGGATGGCGGATGCTTTCCGCAGCGGCAGCCAGGCGTTGGCCGGCCATCCCGGCGTCGAGGTTCTTGTTGAACCAGCGGTGACCGACGACTTCGCTTCCCCCGGCCTCTATTCGTCGACGGCCGAGGTCCTGGTTGGGGACCCGCACACCCTGCTCGAGGAGGTCTTCGGACCGGCGACCCTGCTCATCTCCTACCGCGACGCCACCGAACTCGACGCCGCCCTGCGCACCCTGGGCGGCACCCTCACCGCAACGATCCACGCGGAGGAGGACGAGGACGTCACAGCGCTGGCCGAACGACTCAGCACCCTCGCCGGCCGGGTGCTGTTTGATGGTTGGCCCACCGGGGTCGCCGTCACCCTGGCGCAGCAGCATGGCGGGCCGTGGCCGGCTTCCACCAGTGTGCACACTTCGGTCGGTGGCACGGCGGTGCGTCGGTTCCTCCGCCCGGTCGCCTGGCAGGACACCCCGGAGAAGTACCTGCCGCAGGCGCTGGTCGAGGGCAACCCGCTGGGCATTCCCCGCCGAATCGACGGGGTTGTGGTCCCCTCCCATGGATGACCTCCTCGTTCCCACGGTTCTCCCGGCAGGCACGATCGACCCGGCAGCGGCGACTCCCGGGTACCCCGCCACAACGGACCGGCATCTGAAGCGCCTGCGGGTGCAGCAGATCCTGGACACCCACGGCGCCCACACGCTGGTGTTGACCAGCTTCGAGGCGCTGTCCTGGTACTTCGACGGGGTACGCGTCAGTATCGCCACCGGCGGTCCTCCGATCATCGCCGTCGCCGTCACGGCGGATTCCGAGACCGTGTTCTGTTTCAACAACGAGCGTGAACGGATGCTCCAAGAGGAGCTGCCCACCGATTTGGGCGCCCTGGTCGCGGTGCCCTGGCACCAGCCGCTCGTCCCCGACGCCCTGGCCGCCGGCCGGCCGGGGGTGCTGCATGAATCCGCGGTGCAGGCTGACCTTCGGGCCGCGCGCGCGTCGTTGCTTCCACGGGAACTCGCCCGCTACCGCACCCTCGCGGTGGAGATGGCGCAGGTTCTCACGGCAACCCTCAGCGAGGTCACCCCCCACAGCACGGAACGCGAGGTGGCCAGGCAGCTGGGTACCCGCATCACCGCGGCGGGCGGCGAACCACTCGTGTTGCTCATCGCCGGCGAGGCCCGGCTGGGATTCCGGCACCCGCTGCCCACCGCCGCTCCCCTCGGGCAGCGGTCGATGGCGGTCATCTGTGCGAGGCGCCACGGCATGATTGTGAACCTCTCGCGCTGGGTGCGTTTCACCGAGCCGGATGCCGCCGAACAGGACCTCGCCGCGCGAATTGCCGAGGTCGAGGCCGACGCCTTTGCGGCCACCGTGCCCGGCGCCTCCGTCGCGTCGATCCTGGCCGACATCGCACATTCCTACAGCGCGCAGGGTTTCAGCGCCGGCGAGTGGGAGCGGCACCACCAGGGCGGCCCGACCGGCTACGTCGGCCGGGATCCGCGGGCAACCCCCTCGGTGCCCGACCGTGTGGCGCCCGGGCAGGTCTTCACCTGGAATCCCACCGCACCCGGCACAAAAATCGAGGACACGGTCCTGCTCGCCGCGAACGGAATCGAGGTCCTCACGGTCGATCCGACCTGGCCAACCACCGAGGTCAGGGGCCTGCGTCGCCCCACCGAACTCCTGCTCTGACGGGCGGCGCTGGCGGGAGTCGCTGACGCGCAGCGCCGGGCGCCGCCTACTGCGGCGGTGCGCCGGCGCTTTCCCGCGCGACGTACCGTGGTTGGAACGTCACCGGGTGACGGGGCGCCGTTTTTGCCCCGCTCATCGATTCATACAGTCGGTTCCACGCTTCGAGGCCGAGCTCATGGCGCGGCACGGACACGGTGCTCAGTGCCGGGATCGAGAACGTTGCAAACGGGATGTCGTCGAAACCGACCACACTCATCTGGGCAGGAACGGCAATTTTTGTGCGGTGCAGGGCCGAGAGCAACCCGACCGCGACCAGGTCGTTGAAGGTGACGGTCGCGGTGACCCCGAGGGACACCACCGTCTCCACCGCGGCATCCCCGTCGGCAATCCGCGAGCCGGTAGGCACAATCTGCACGTCCAGCCCGTCGAGGTCGCGGGTGGCCTGCTCGATCCCGATCCGGCGCAGCCGGTCGCCGTCGCTCTGCGTGGGCCCGGCGAGGTAGGCCACCCTGCGGTGCCCCAGCCGGTGGAGTTCGGTCAGGATCCCCTGCATGCCGTGCGCATAGTCGATCGACACCGACGAGATGGTGGATGCTGCCAGTTGCCGGTTTACCAGGATGACCGGCTGCAATTCCGCGAGCAGCACGTCGAGTTCGGCGGCGGGCAGGCGCGGCGAGATCAGCACGAGGGCATCACAGCGGCGGCGGGCTTCACGCGCAGCGGACTCCTCGTCGTTCGGATTCTCCTCGGTGTCGGTGACCAGTACGCGGTAGCCGTCCGCGGCTGCCGCGTGCATAACTCCGCGCAGGATCTCCTGGAACATCGGGTTCTCAAGGTCAGGCACAACCACGGCGACCGTGTTGGTGCGCCCGAGCGCGAGGCCGCGGGCGACGGTGCTCGGTTTGTAGCGCAGGGTGGCGACGGCGGCGGTCACCCGTGCGCTGATATCCGCGTCGACGGTGAGGTTGTTGTTCAGCACGCGGGACACCGACGCGTTGGACACCCCGGCGAGGGCGGCGACGTCGGAGATGGTGGGGTTACGCAGGTTGGTCGGCTTCGCGCGTCTCCGCGCCGGCCTGCGTGCCGCTGGCAACTGTTCGTCGCTCACTTATCAGCTTCTTCCGTCAGTCATTCGCGCGTCTCAACTCCACCCGCGGCGATCCTCCCATCGTATCCCCGTTCTGAGAAACCCGTTTCTGAGCCAGACACCGCAGGAACATTGACCGTCCATCCCTGCATTTGCTAGATTTGAGAAAGCGCTTACCGACAGGGATGCTTTCCGCCCGGCCGACCCCCGCGAAACCGTACAGAGAGGTACGACCCATGCGATACCCCCGAGCAAGCCGGCCACGATGACCGCCGCCCTCCCCGTCGCGCACTCCGGCATCCGGACCGCCGCCACCACCATCGCACTGGTCGGGATCCACGGTTACGGCACCCGGCACCTCGCCCACCTGCGCACCCTGCAATCGCGCGGCGAAGCAGAACTCGTCGCCCTGGCAGACCGCCGGCCCCCCAGCAGTGCGGACGACGGCCCCGAGATTCCCTTTTTCGACTCGCTCACCGCCATCCTCGCCGCCGGTATCCGGCCGGACATCGTTATTGTCAGCACTCCCATCCACACCCACGAAGCCCTCGCCCGCGAGGCCATGGCGGCCGGTGCCGACGTCTACGTCGAGAAACCGCCGGTCACGTCGCTGGCGCAGTTCGACCAGCTGGTCGCGGATGCTGCAGCGGCCGGCCGCTCCATCCAGACCGGGTTCCAGAGCCTCGGCTCCGAGGGATTCCGTATCGTTGAGGAGATCGTCGCCTCGGGCGAGATCGGCGACGTGCTTTCCGTGGGGGCGGTGGGCAGTTGGATGCGCACCGACGGGTACTTCCGCCGCTCCGCCTGGGCGGGAAAACGTGTGCTCGACGGCCTCGACGTGATGGACGGTGTGGTGACCAACCCGCTCGCGCACGCCGTGGTCGGGGCACTGCGCGCCGGCGGTGCCATCCTTCGCGACGACGTCGCGTCTATCGACACGGAACTCTTCCGCGCCCACAACATCGACTGCGACGACACCTCCGTGGTGCGGGTACACACCGTCTCCGGCCGCACCATCACCTGCGCCCTCACCCTCTGCGCACCGGAGCGCTCCGAGCCGGTGATCCGACTGATCGGCAGCGCCGGCCAGATCGATTTCCTCTACGCGCTTGACGAAGTGGTGGTCACCACCGCAGCGGGCATCCGGCGACAGGTTGGCGAGCGCACCAACCTCCTCGACAACCTGATCCGCCACCGCGCGACCGGGGAGCCCCTGCTCAGCCCGATCGAGGCCAGCGGTGCATTTATGCGGGTGCTCGAGGCGATCCGCCTTGCCCCCGCGCCCACCCCGATCGGCGACCAGCACATCGAGTGGATCGGGGACGGCGACGACCGCCATCCCCTGCTGCCCGGCATCGAGGCCCAGTTGGACCGTGCCGTCGCCGAGCAGAAAAGCTTCAGCGAACTCGGCCTGCCCTGGGCGGTGCGCTAAAACCTATCGTGACACCGGTTCGCGGGACGTGAGGTTGGCCAGCTCGTGGCGCCGCGGCATCCCCTCCCAATCGCCGGGCACAAGGCAGGCATAGGCTCCCACGGTGACAGCCGTGGCCAGGCGGGTCTCGACGGGCTCGCCGGCCACGAGTTCGGCGAGGTACCCGGCAACAAAACCGTCACCGGCACCCACGGTGTCGACGGGCAGCACGGGAATCGCCTCGCGGCGATAGTCCGTCCCGCCCACCCGGGCGACGGCGCCGAGGGCACCGAGTTTCACCACGGCGTCAGTGGCGCCGGCCTCGATGAGGCGGCGGGCCAGCTCGAGGGGGTTCGGTGCCGTTCCCACCACGATCGCGGCCTCGTCGTCCCCGGCGAAAACCACGTCGGCCAGGGGAAGCAGGCGCCGATAGGTTGCCGCAGCATCCTCGATCGACCAGAGCGCCCGACGGTAATTGAGGTCGAGGGAGACCGGGATTCCTGCCTCCCGTGCGATCGCGATCGCGGCGAAGGTGGCGTCGCTCGCGCTCGGCGACAGCGCCGGGGTGATCCCGGTAACGTGCAGGAGGGATGCGGCACGGATGACAGCCGGGTCGATATCGTTGGGTTCCAGCCGCGAGCCGGCGTTTCCGCGACGGTAGTACCAGACGTTGGTGTCCTTGTTGGTGCGGCGTTCCTTCACCATCAGTCCGGTCGGCGCGTCCGGGTCGCGGATGCCCACCACCGTGACACCTTCGGCGCGGATCTCCCGCAGCACCAGATCGCCGAGGGAGTCAGCACCGACCCGGCCGATCCAGCTGGTCGGCACCCCGAGGCGGCGCAGCGCGATGGCGACGTTGCTTTCGGAACCGCCCATCCCCAGCGTCATTGCGCGCGCGTGCTGCAGCGGCCCGAAACTGTCCGAGCTGACCAGGGCCATGGTCTCGCCGAAGGTGACAACGGACCGCACGGTATCGAGGCGCGATTCGCTGTTCATCGGATGCTCCGGGCCTCGGCGGCGAGCTCGGTAACCCGCGTTGCGCGGTCGGCCAGAAGGCCGAGGCTTCCGCCGGTGAACGCGTCGCCGAGGAGGGGTCCGCCGAGGCTGACCGCCATGGCGCCGGCGCGCAGCCAGAGGGGGACATCGTCGAGGGAGATCCCGCCGGAGGGCACGAATTCGATGTCGGGGAACGGGCCGCGTAGGTGGGACCCGAACGATGCCCCCACCGTGCCGGCTGGGAAGATTTTGACCGCGGTGGCCCCGGCCGACCAGGACGAGTACAGCTCCGTGGGGGTCAGTCCCCCGGGAAACACCCGCACTCCCGCCTCGACCGCGAGCGTGACTACCGCGCTGTTCACGGTGGGGGTGACCAGGTACTGGGCGCCGGCATCGATCGCCCGGCTCGCCTGTTCGGTGGTGAGGATGGTGCCGACCCCGATTTCGGCGTCTTCGCCGAAGTGGGTGAGAAGGGCGGGCAGCGCGGCGATCGCGCCGGGGGTGGTCAGGGTGAGTTCGATGGAGCGGATCCCGCTGGCCACGAGCACCGCGATGACCCGTTCGTATTCCGCGGCATCCGATGCTCGCAGTACCGCGATGACGGGGCTCGCGGCGAGGATTGGAGAGGCGGGCAGCCGGCGTCGGCTGGTGAGGGAAGTGGCACTGGCGGTGGTCATAAGGAGTCCTTTGTGGTGCGTGTGTCGGTGCTGCGGTCGAGGGTGACCAGGGCGAGGTAGCCCGGCACCGACAGGGCGAAGAACGGCGCGAGTGCCGGCACCAGGTAGAAGGTCAGCCAGGCAGCTATCACGAGGGCGAGCAGGAAGAGGGCACGCAGCGGGGCGCGGGCGGTGAGGTATCCGGCCTCGATCACCCAGTCGCGTCGGGTGGCCTCCGGGCGTCGCGCCGCCGCGACGGGAATGGCCAGCAGCAGTAGCGCGACGGCGATCGACACCGGAACGGTAGCCGCCGTGAGGACAAGGGCAACCGGTCCCGGCGCGCTCGTCAGCTGGTCGCCCAGGAAGGCGGCGTTGATCACCAGCATGGCGCAGGCGACAACGGCCGCCACTCCCAGGGGAAGCGAGCGTCGCCAGGTGGCGCGGAACTCGCGGAAGGTGGCGGTGAACACGGCGCTGTCGCCGTCCCGGAGCCAGCCGTTCATGGCGCGCGCCGCAGCGATACCCGCCGGAACGGCGCTCACCAGTGCCAGCGACAGGATAAGGGCTGCGAGTCCCGCGGCGGCGAGGTTCATTGGGTACGCCATCGCTGCCAGCAGCCGGTCTTCCCACCGGGTTCCTCCTGGTCTCGTCGCCCCAGCCGGGCGGACGGGCCGCCCCCAACCTGTGGTGTGCTTCGTGCGCAGAAAAGTGGTCACCGTGCCATTCCTTTCGCGAGCGGGTCCGGGGTGCTGCTGGTTGCAAGGAACCCGCCGCCGAGACCGAGGGTGAAGTTCGCTTCGTCCCGGCGACCGGCCTGGTTGATGGTCACGCGGTAGTTGTCGCCGCTGGCCACCAGCGACAGGTTGGACGCCGGTCCGGTGCCTCCGGACAGTGTCTCCAGCACGGTGACGAGCCGGGCGGATGCTGCGGGCGCGGTGGTGCGGCGCAGGGTGAACTGCGTTTTCGCGATCGCGAGGCTGGGCGTCGACGCCGTCGGGTTCGCGTGCACCGCGGTGCTGTGCGTCCGGTTCGTTGTTGGCGTCACACCATCGCTACCCTCGGCGAGCGCGCTGATACGCAGGGAGGCACTGCCCGCCGGGGCGAGCCAGCGGTGCGCACCGTCGGCCGCGGCCCTGTTCCGGGTCTGCAGCAGCCAGCTCCAGCGGCGGGCCGACGCGGCGGCGAGGTCATCGATGATCACCACGGTGCCGGTCGGCGACATCGCGATGTGCCGGTGCACCCTCTGCACACCGAGCGCGGGGTCATACATTGCCGCGCTGTCGCTGAGTGCGTAGACCCACCCGTCGATGACCGCGCTGGCCAGCAGGGTGGCCGTGTGCGCAGCCTCCATTCCGCGGTAGACGTCGTAGCGGTCTTCTCCCGCAAATCCGAGGTCGTCGACGAGGATGCCGTTGTGGTGTTCGGTGCGTTTGCGCGAGGAGTACCCCTCATCGATGGCGAGGTATTCGCCGCCGCCGAGCAGAACGAAGCTGCCGGCGTCGGGGTGGTGGTGGCCGGTGTTCAGGGTGCGCCAGCCGGTCTCTGCCGCGTGACGATGCGATTCACGCCAGGCTTTGTGGCCGCCGCCCGGCGACGCTTTGAACGACAGCAGTGTGGCGTCCGGCGCCCAGGAGGTGCGGGCGGACACCAGTCCGAGGTCGGGGAACACCCGGCTTGTTGGCAGCGCGTCGGGGACCGCGGCCACCACGGTCGGGTCAAACCAGAGCAGTTCCTGGTAGGCCTCCGCGCGGATGCCGGGCTTCACACCGCTCTCGTAGGCCTCACGCCAGAAGAATTTTTCGGCGACGGTGTCGGCCAGCCACTGTGCTTCGGGGATGCGGTATTCGGCGGCAAGTTTGTAGTACAGCGCGACCGAGTGCCCGCTGCGGTGGTCGTGGCAGTCGCCGTGGTCGACGATCCGCTCGAGGCCGGGCGCCGCCTGGTAGAGGCGGAACCAGAACGTTTCGCGCAGGTGGGAACTGCGCGGATACCAGTCGATGCCCTCGGCGGCACGCAGCACATCGAGGTAGCTCGCCAGCCACGGCACCCCATAGCGCCAGTAGACGACGCCTTCATGGTTCGAGCCGTCGTCAGAGAGCATCCCGAGTACGATGTCGAAGTTGCTTTTGGCCCGCTCGGTCCAGGCCAGTGTTTCCGGATGCTCGCCGGCGAGCACGTAGCCGGCGGTGGCGAGCCCGGCGTAACAGATCCAGTTGTGGTTCTGCCAGTACGACGACGACCACCAGTCACCCTCGGACGCCACCGCGAAGTTATAGAGGCGCGTGCCCTGCAGCAGTAGCTTGTCGCCGAGAGCCGCCTTCTCATCCGGGGGCAAAGCATCGCCCGCCCAGGAGTAGGCGAGCCCTAACCCGTGCAGCAGCCAGCCGGCGTCGAGGTCGGTGTCGGGCATGTGGGCTTTGCCCCAGTGTGGGAATGCCACGGCCACCCCCAGCCAGCGGCGCAGTTCGTCGAGATACTGCTGCTGCCCGGTCAGCCGGTGGGCAAGGGCGAGATTCGCCGCCGCCTGGCCGAAGTAGGTGATCGAGGCATCCGGATGCTCCGTCGGCAGTGCTTCGCCGCGGTAGCGCTCGCATTCCTCGAGCAGCCGGCGCAGCTGCGGCGCCCGCACCCCGTGGATCTCCCGGCGCAGCGCCTCCTCGCGCCCGGCCAGCAGCAGTGGGTCGCTCATGCGCGCACCTGCCGGGTGGTGCGGCTGCCGTCGGCCAGCAGCAGGTGAATCCCGGTGAGCTCGACACCCTCCGTCGCCAGTTCGATCGCGGTGACCGCCGGGGTGTCCCCCGGGGAGTACACCGACACGTAGGTGACCGCCGGGGCGGTCGCCGTCCAGTCACCGAGCTGCACGGAGTGTGCCGGGGCATCGGAGGGGCCGCGCCCCGGCCGGCTCACCAGGGCGCTCGGAACACTCGCGCGGTGAAGCCCGTGCAAAACGGCGCCGGAGCCTGCGGACCAGACGCTCTGCCAGCCGCCGTCCCGCGCGGTGACCGTCATGGGCACCGCGGGGCGCAGTGCCAATGCGATTTCCCGCGTCTCCCCCGAGGTGATCACAACGTCGACGATGTCGAGCAGGTACCGGTCGGTCATCACCAGTTCGCGGCGCAGCGTTGCCCCGTCGATGACCGTGTTGGCGGTGGCGACAACGCGCCGCTCCAGCGAGCCGTCGCTGCCGGTGCCGGCGTCATCCCACAGTTCGATCTCACCGGTTCCCGGTAGCTGGTCTGCGCCGTCCACCGTCACGGTGGGGTGCGCGACGGTGCGCGCGTAATAGTCCTTCCGCAGCGCACTGCCGTAGGGAGGAACCCCGGGGGCGGGCTGCCAGGCGGCACCGGCCCCGTAGAGGTAGAGGCCGAGCTTGTCGAGGTGGCCGTGGGAGCCACCGTGCGGGCCGGCGTCGAGAACGGCCTGGAAGGTGTCCGCACTGTCGCGCAGGACCGCGAAGCCGGCGTTCGCGAACAGCACGGAGCCACGGGTCCCGCTGCCGGATGCTGCTGATGCCCGCGGCGGGCCCGCATACCAGTTGGCCAGCAGGTCTTCGAGTCCGTCGAAGGTGTCACCGAGGCGACCGCGGGCCCAGTCCTCAACCCGATCGAGACCGGTGTGCTGCCAGAACTGGCGGGCGAGCACACAGGTTTCCAGCACCTCGAGGTGCACGCCGGCCCGGTCGTATGGGCCATCGTGCACCATCGGCAGCCGGCCGCCGGGGGCGGCGAGAGCGGCCAGCACCCGCAGCATCCGGGCGAGAGTGTCCGCATCGGCGGCGGCGAGCGCGGTCGGGTCGGTTCCGGCCAGGTTCAGCAGGTAGGCCCGGATCACAAACAGGTGATAGTAGGTGGATCCCTCCCATTCCCAGCCGTCGGCGGCGACGGCGAGGTGGGAGTGTTCGATCGTGCGGGAAACCCAGGTGGCCACGTCCGTTGGGCCGGCATCCTGGCCGAGGGCGAGGAGCGCGCGGCCAAGCAGGCCGCCGGCGGCGTCGATCCAGGCGACGTAGTTGCTTGTCGGGTTGGCCTGCTCGACCACCAGCACCCGGCGGGCGGTTTCCAGTGTGTCCAGCAGCCCGGTGAGCATGGTGGTGACGTCATCGCCGAGGGCGGCGCGCGCCGTGTCGTCCTGCGCCAGCTGGATAACGGCGTCGGCCAGCTGCACCGCCCAGATTGCCTCGGTCAGGGCCTGCGAGAACAGTTTGCCGCGCAGCATCCAGCTTTCGCTTTGTCCGCTCCACCCTTCGGCGCTGACCTCGCGGTAATAGTCGGCGAATTCCGCCACGATCGTGATCGCCTCTTCGCGGTCGCCGCTGCCGGCGCGGTGCGCGAGCAGGCGGGCGCGACGGGCCGCGGCCTGGTGTTCGAACACGGTCCAGGCCGCGGCGAACGGTTCGCCGTGGAACTCGCAGCCGTGCCCGCAGGGGAAGGTGTCACCGCGCGCGGGCAGCAGCTCGGTCCCGTGGGTGGGGCAGACGTAGTTGTGCCACCATCCCGCGCGCGCCCGGTGCACAACGCTCATCGGAAGTTCGTTCCACCATTGATGTCGATGACCTGCCCGGTCACGTACGACGACAGGTCGGAGGCGAGGAAAAGCGTCACCCCGGCGACATCGTCGACCGTGCCGGCACGTCCAAGCGGGATACCGGCAACGATGTACTGCTGTGCGGCGGTGGGGGTGAAGGTGTTGTGGAAGGCGGTGTCTGCGATGAACCCGGGGGCGAGGGCGTTGACGGTCACCCCGTCACCGGCGACCTCTTTCGCCAGAGCGCGGGTAAAGCCAACAATGGCGGCTTTGGATGCTGCGTAAGCGACCGACCCTGCTCCCCCACCGTTCTCGGCGGCGAGCGACGACATCACGATGACCCGCCCGGCGTCGGAGGCGGCCAGGTGCGGCAGTGCCGCGCGGGAAACATAGAAGGTACTGGAGAGGTTGACGTCGATGACCCTGTGCCAGTGCTCGTCGCTCATCTCGCTGACGGCGGCACGCCCGATGAGGTGGCCGGCATTGTTGACCACGATGTCGAGGCCTCCGAGGAAGTCGGTGGCGGCGGCGACCGTCGCCGCAGCATCCGCCGAGTTGGTCAGGTCTCCGCCGAGGGCGATGGCGCGACGCCCTGACGCGACAAGCTCGGCCACAACCTCGCCGGCACCGTCCGCGCTGGAGGCGTAGTGCACGGCGACGTCTGCGCCGCGCTCGCCGAGGGCGCGGGCGATAGCGGCGCCGATTCCGCTTCCGCCGCCGGTTACGAGGGCACGTCGGCCGGTGAGGTCAATCTGCATTGTGGATCCTTTGGTTGGGTGGTGCGTGTGGTGAGGGTGGTGGGCCACGGGTTATTTGATTCCCGCGTTGGTGAAGCCCTGGATGAAGTACTTCTGGCAGAACAAGAACAGCAGCACCATCGGAACGGTGGCCATGGTGGTGCCGGCCATCAGGTACTGCCAGGCGGTGCCGTCGAGTTGCTGGAAAACGGCGAGGCCGACTTGGATGACACGCAGGTCATCACGGGTGGTCACCAGCAGCGGCCAGAGGAAGTTGTTCCAGCTCTCCTGGAACGTGAGCAGGGCAACGGTGGCCAGCGCCGGTTTGATCAGCGGGGTGTAGATCTGCGCGTAGATGCGGAAGTCGCCGAGGCCGTCGAGGCGGGCCGCCTCCTCGAGCTCGCGAGGCAGCGAGAGGTAGAACTGGCGGAACAGGAAGATTGCCGTCGCGCTGAGGCCACCGGGGATGATCAGGGCCCACCAGCTGTTCAGCCAGCCGAAACCGCCCTGCCCGAGGATGTCGTTGCCACCGAAGAGGGGCATGAACTTGACCAGCAGGAATTGCGGAACGATTTTTGTGTAAGTCGGGATCATCAGCATCGCGACGAACCCGAGGAAAATGAACTCGCGGCCCTTGAAATTGATGCGGGCCAGCGCGTAGCCGGCCATCGAGGCGAACACCAGCGTGATGATGGTGTGCGACGCCGAGATGATGAAGCTGTTGCGGAAGTACAGTGCGAAGGGGGCCGCCCGCAGTGCCTCCGGGTAGTTGCTCCACTCCCAGACCTTCGGCAGGAAAGTCGGAGGGAATTCGGCCAGCTCGGCGGGCGATTTGAGGGAGGTCAGCACCATCCAGACGAAGGGCAGGATCATGGTGAGCGCCCCGATACTGAGGGCGATGTTGAGGACGAGGCGTCCCTTCCACTTTTTCCGGCGTGCCCGGGTGGAGGGCGAGGCCGGCGGTGCGGTGGCCCCGGAGGCGGGGCCGTCCGGCGCAGCATCCCGCGCCGTCAGCAGGTCGTTGGCGGTCATTCGTCGTCACCCTTCGTCACGCGGCGCCCGATGAGCGTCATCGCCAGCAGTAGAACAAACAGCACAACCGACTGGGCAGAGGCCATTCCCATCTCGAAGTTCTGGAACGCCGAGCGGTAGACCTCGTAGGTCATCATCGTGGTGGCGTTCGCCGGCCCGCCGTCGGTGAGCACGTAGATCTGGTCGAACACCTGGAATGCGCCGATGATCGAGATGATTAGCACAAAAAAGGTGGCCGGCTTCAGCATCGGAACCGTGATCGCGAAGAACTTGCGAATGGTGGATGCCCCATCGACCGAGGCCGCCTCGTACAGCGACTCGTCCACGTTCTGCAGCGCGGCGATGTAGATGAGCATTTTGATACCGATGCCCTGCCAGGCCCCGACGAGGATCACGGCCGGCAGCGACCAGGCCGGGTCGGCCAGCCAGGCCTGCCCGGGGATACCCACGATCGACAACGCCGCGTTCAGAAGTCCCTGCTGCGGGTTGTAGATCCACAGCCACACCATCGCGATGGCCACGGTGGCGGTGACCTGCGGGAGGAAAAACGCGGTGCGGAACCAGGTACGCAGTTTCAGGTTCTGGTTGAGCGCCACCGCGATGATCATGGCGATCGCCATCGAGGCGGGAACCGTCCAGAAGGTGTAGACGAGGGTGTTCCAGGTGGCCTGGCGGAACACCGGGTCGCTGAAGATCTCGACGTAGTTCTCGATTCCGATCCAGGCCGGCAGGTCGAAGATGTCGTAGTCGGTGAAGCTGAGGGCGAGGGTCGCCAGCACCGGGATCGCGGTCCAGAGGCCAATGTGCAGCACCGCCGGCGCCACCATGATCAAGCCCATCCTGCCCTTATTGCGCCCGCGGCGCACCGGCGGCTTCCGGGGCTGTCGCCCGGCGACGGCGACGACCTCGGTCGCCCGGTTGTCCAGTTGTGTCATGGTCAGCGATCCAATTTCTTCTGGAAGACCTCGGCGAGGTCATTAAGCGCGACTTTCGGAGTTTTGTTCTGCAGGATTGCTTCCTGGATGGCCGGGGCCACTTCGCCGCGGAGGCCAAGCCACTTGCCCGGTCCACCTTCACGCTTGGCAACCTCGAGATTTTCCATCGCGAATTGCACGAGGCGGTTGTCCTGCGCGTAGTCGGAATCGAGTAGTTCGGTCAGCGCGGGTACATTGCCGCGCTGCTGGTTGGCGGCGAGCGCCGGTCCCGGGCTGGCAAGGAATTCAGCCAGCGCCTGGGCCGCGGCAGGGCGCTTCGAGCTGGCCGAGACCGTGGCGATGGTGCCACCTACAAACATGCTCGGGTCGTCCCCCGGGATCAGGAACGGTTCGAGGTCGGGCAGGATGTCCGGGTTGGCCAACTCGGTCTGCGTCCACACGTTGTTGTGGGCGATGGCCATGGCCGCGCGGCCGTTGATCAGCGGGTTGACGGTGGCGTTCGGCGCCGAGAAGCCGATGTCCTCGACGTCGCTGGTGTGGAACAGGTCAACGATCTGGGTGAGGGCGGTGACACCCGCCTTCGAATTGAAGGCCGGCGCGGTGTTGTCTTCGGTGAACAGGTCGCCACCGGCGGAGAACAACGCGGTCTCGAACATCTGGCGGGGTTCGATGGTGAGCATGTCGAAACCGGTGCGTTTCAGCGAACCGTCCGTCCCCCGTACGGTCAGGGCCTCGGCCATCTCGACCAGTTCATCCCAGGTCTGCGGCGGGGCGTTATAGCCGGCTTCGCGCAGCAGGTCCATCCGGGCGACCCCGAACCGGGCATCGAGCATGATCGGAATTCCGTAGACGTCGTCATCCCAGATTCCGGCATCCACAATCTGTGGGGTCATGGTGTCTTCGAGGCTCTGCACGGACAGGCCACCGTCGGTGAGGTTGGCGAGCACCCCACGTTCGGCGAATGCCTCGACCCAACCGACGCCCATCATCATCACGTCTGGCACCAGACCGGAGACGACCCCGGTGGTGAGCTTCTCGTTCAACCTGGCGAAGTTGGTGTAGTCCACCGAGACGGTGATGTCCGGATACTGCGCGTAGAACTGCGGAAGCAGCTCCTCTTCGAGCAGCTGTTGGCCGGCGGAGCCTTCATAGATAGGCGTCAGCATGGTGATCTCGCCGCTGAGCTCGGAACTCACCCCGGCGTCTCCCGGATCGGAGGCGCAGGACACAAGTCCAAGCGCCATCACGGCGGCCAGGCCGAACGAAGCTCCTCTGGCGAGGCGCCGTGTTCGGGCTTTTCGGATACTCATCACGTGGGTTCCCTCCCGGGGCAAAACAGTTTGATGGCGACCCTGCCGCAAACTCTTGACATCATCGTCTTCGCTACGGGGTGTGGGACCCACAGGCGTGGGCCACATCTGGTGTAACGATTTACTGACCCTAGCTCCTTGATCCGGCGTCGTCAAACATCGAACGAGGCTGCATCACCGCGTTCGCCCCCGATTTCACCCGTTATGGACAAGGTTTGCCCCAATTAGGCTGTAAATCGATACACTGGCGGGGTGAGGAGAACTATCTTCGCGAAGGAGTACCGATGTCAGACAAAACAACGATCCAGCAGGTCGCCGTAGCGGCGGGAGTCTCTACGAGCACGGTGTCTAACGTGTTGAACGGTCGAACCAACCGGATGCTTCCGGCCACGCTGTTGCGCGTGACGGACACCATGAATCGGCTCGACTACCGGCCAAACCGAGCGGCACGGCAGTTGCGTACCGGGCGGAGTCGAACGATCGGCCTGATTGTGCCCTCCGTCGGAAACCCGTTCTGGGGGGCCTTCGCCCGCGAACTTGAGCACGCCGCTCTCGCTGAGGGCTACAACGTGTTGCTCTGCAACAGCGAGCGGGATCCCTCCCGCGAACGCGGCTACGTTGAGGAACTGTGGGACAACGGCGTGCGCGATATCGTCTTGTGCACCTCGCTGCCGTCGCTGCAGCACCTCGCCGGCATCGTCGAGCAGGGACTTCGACTCGTGCTCTTCGACCGGCCGATCCAGCCGGAGGACCCCGCCTTGGTCGCGAGCATCAGTATCAATAACTTTGTGGGCGGAAACATCGCCGCCGCGCACCTGCTCGGGCTCGGGCACACTAAACTCGCCTTCGTCTCCGGCACCCTGTTGTCCGTCAACCGCACCGGCCGCTATGCCGGCTTTGTCGCCGCGGTGGAAGCCGCCGGGCTCGACAGCGCCGACATGGCCATCTGGCCAGCGCGAAAAGCAGACGAACTCGGCGAACTGGATGCTGCGGAAATCGGTCGTCGTGCCGCCCATGCGCTGTTCGACCAGCCCGATCCACCCACCGGCATTGTCACCATCAACGACATGACCGCGCTGGGTTTTTGCCGCGGGCTGCGCGACCTCGGGTTGCGTGTCGGAGAGGACGTCTCGGTGGTCGGCTTTGACGACATCTTGCTCGCCGACCTCTACGACCCGCCACTGACCACCGTGCGCCAGCCCATCTCCCGCATGGCGCAGTTGGCGGTCGAGCAGATCGTCGCCCGCGATTCCACGCCGGATCGCGAACCCGACCATTCGGTCCTGTTGCGTCCGGAATTGGTGGTGCGGGGATCTACCGCGCCGCCGCATCCCTGATGAACTTTGTCCCTCGCGCGGCTCCCTTCGGAGCATCCCGAACGCAATAACGGCACTCGGCAAGGCCTGTATTTGCCGGATTCCCGCGGTGTTTGCTTGAGGCAGGCATCGAAGGAGAAATCATGGCACAGCGCAGCAGACCGTTTACCACCATCCCGCTCGGCCTTGCCGTGCTGCTGGCCTTGAGCGCCTGCACGATCGGCGACGGCGAAGGCAGCATCCAGGTTGAGCCGGAGGGAAACCTGTCCTCCGGTGAGTCGTCGGAGGGTGAGGAGGCCGCGCCGCTCGAGGAAGGCGACTTCAGGGAGTGGGCGGAACAGGTGATCGCGACCTCCGTGTCTGACGATGTGTTCACCACCCTCAGCGGTCACCTCGACCCGGACAGCGCCCTGCAAAGCTCTTCCACCGATGCGACGCTCGCCCCCGGGTCTTACACCTACCATTTCGCCTGCCGCGGGGAGGGCAATATCGAGTTCACCGCCGGAAGCGCCGGGATGGCCTTGTTCGAAGTGGATGGCCCGTGCACCGGCGAGGACCTGCAGGGTCCGTTTGTTACCACGGAGGCCGGCGCCACCATCACCGCGGTCTCCCAGGGAACCCCGCTGGACTGGGCGTTCAAACTCACCAAACCACGCAAGGGCTGACTGCCGACAGGTGTCCTCGCGGCGATACCAAGCTGACGTGGAGAACCACCCGGCATACTGGCGGGATGACTTCCAGTACCGGTATTGCGTCAGTTTTGCGTCGAACAGCCACCACTCGATTCGAGGGGGTCGAAGACCTCATCAGCCGGTTCTCGCGGGATACCACCGGGTACACCCTGGAGCGTATTGTCACTTTTCCGCCGGTTCACAATGTGCAGGGAACCGCCGGCAGGCTCCGGGTGAACCTGAAAATCAGCGATCCGGCGAGCGCCGATCCCGGCAGTTTTTCCACGGTTGAACTGTGGAAGGCCGACGGCTGGCTGCTGGTCGACCGGATCCCGGGCGGTTATTTCCCGGCCGAAGTTCCCGCCTTCGATAACCAGGATGATGGGGCCTGCGAGACCGCTGCCCGCCGGGTACAGGACGAACAGCTGATCGACGCCCTGCTGATCCTCGGTTAGCCGCCCGGGGTTGGATTCCCGGGTTCGACTCCTCGGTTTAGCCGGCCGCCCGGACGATCCGCACCACTGCGGTTCCCACGGTTGATACCAGCAGCACCGTGACGGCGAGCAGGGCGATCGGGTTGGGGCGAAACACCAGTCCGTCCGGCCCCGCGGTGTAGGCGCCGATCGGCAGGGAGTAGCCGCCGCCACCCCCGCCGCTGCCCTCTCCGGTGCGCGCCGGGGAGAAATCCGTATCGGGGATATCGCCGGAGCCCTCCCCCGCACCAAAACCGAACGCGACAACGGCGACGGGGAGCAGCTGCCTGCCGTCGACCGTTTCCGTGTCTCCGTATGCCAGCCGTGCGCCCCAGGACGGGACGGAGGCGGCCATGATTTCAAGGACGTTCGCCATCCCTCGACCGTAGCCGCGTTCACCACGACCGGATAGGGGTCGCGCTCACCCCGGATCCGGGACTATTTCGGGGCCGGGGTGAACACAGCGATCTCGGCAAGGGCTGCTGCCGCCCGGCCGGCCATCGCCTCGAAGTGCTTTTTACCGAAGGCCGCGTTCGCGGTGGTGGGATCGCCGATCACACCGCTCGGACCGAAGTCGTTGCTCAGCCAGCCGAAGCTGACCGGTTTGCCGAACCCGACGTGGCTGTACTGCAGCAGGTGCTCCGGCACACTGCGCACGGCGAGGCCCATATCGACGAGGTCCGGCCGAAGGTGCAGCAGCAGGCTGGTCTCGGCGTGGCCGCCGTGGATTCCGAGCCCGGACTCGTCGCCGCGCCCGGCCGCATCGGCTGCGGCCGGCGCCGCTCCGGCGAGCAGGAAAGTCTGCAGGCCGAATTCGCGGCGCAGTTCCCGGCAGGCGACCTGCAGCAGCGCGGCGTTTCCCCCATGGCAGTTGTAGAACACGACCCGGGTGCAGGGCGTCGCCGCGATGGATCGCCCGATGTCGATGAGGGTCTTCATCAGGGTGTCCCAGCCCAGCCAGATGCTGCCGGGCGCCCAGTGGTGTTCGTCCGATTTTGTGTAGGCAAGGGCGGGCAGCATCCACACATTCACCCCGGCGGCGGATGCTTCCTCGACGGCGGCGATCGCCAGCTGTTCGGCGATAACGAGGTCGGTGGACAGCGGCAGGTGCGGGCCGTGGTGTTCGATGGCACCGATGGGGATCACGATGACCGAGTCCTCCTGCAGGGCGAAGACGGCGGCGTGGCTGGACAGGTCGGCAAGATTGCGGGTCACGAAAAGACGTCCTTCTATGGTGGGGAGAAGCGGCGGGACTTGCGCGCTAGCCGGGCAGGGTGGCCGTCGACCACACGCCGGCGTCGTGCCGGTACCGGTGTCGTTCGCTGCCAAGGCCGGCCTGGACACTCCAGAACGTCACCTCGGTGGGAAGCACGCTGTAGCCGGTCCAGCGCGGAGGCATCGGCACGGCGCTGTTGGTGTGCGCAGCATCCAGTTGTTCCCAGCGCGCCCGGCGTTCGGATTCGGCCAGTGCGACGACCTCGGCGGTATTGAGCCAGGCGAGCAGCTGCAGGTGCCTCGGCCGGGAGTCGAAGGCCCGCCTCGCTTCCTCGGGGTCTTGCCGGACGGCGCGTCCGCGCACCACAACTTGCCGGGCGAGGGCCGGCCAGGTGAGTACAAGGGCAACGTCGGGCCTGGCCGCCAGTTGGGCGACCTTCGCCGCGAATTCGTCGGTATGGAAAGACAATCCACCCTGGTCGATCCCGCTCAGTACAAGGGTGCGGGCATCGGGAAGACCTTCGGCATCGCTGGTACAAACGGTCATCACCTGCGGTGCCTCCCCCGGCTCCCGTGCGCACCACTTCTGCAGCAGTGCCAATGGCTCGGCGGGCCAGGAGGATGCGGCAGCCCCGGTCATTCGGAGAACTTCCCGGGGTTCAGCAGCCCGTACGGGTCGGTGAGGGCGGCAACGGCCTGCAGCTCGGCGCCGCGCTGGTCGATGAACCACTCGTGGTTGTTGTGCGCGGGGATGCCGAGGTCCGCGAGGACCTGCATCGCGGCGGGCACATCGGACTCGGTGGCGTACTCGGCGTTGATCATCCCGAAGTTGAAGGAGTGGCCGAGCTCCAGGTGCAGGCGTCCGCCGGGAAGACTCGCCTTGATTTCTTCGGCCCGGTCGATGATGCCCTCACCGAAGATCTCGAGGTGGAAGTAGCTGCCTGGGGCGGAGCGCATCAGCCACCAGGAGGGATGGTTGTAGGAGATGAGACTCATCTTGAGGATTTCCTTCGGACCCTCGCGCAGCGCGTCGATGCGGCCGCCATTGGCCTCGACCAGGGCGCTGATCGCCTCGACGGTGTCGCCGTGGGCGAGTACCCGCAGGCTGGCGCGGCCCTCGAACAGGGCTTCGTCTGCGGGGAGCGTTGCCGCCAGCGCCGCGTCGTCCACCGAGCACAGTCGCGGTGCTGGCAGGATGGCCCCGATCATCCGCAGGGTTTCCGCGGCGCCGGTGAGGGTGTCAAAACTCGCATAAAGCGGGCGCCACTCGTGGCGCGGGGCGAGGCGCACGGTCGCGCCGACGATGATCCCGGTGACTCCGAAGCTGTGCAGGTAGGGAAGGGTGGCATCCCCCTCGACATGGACGAGGTCCGCATCGTCGGTGGCATGCACAACGTCGAGGGAGACTACAAACCCCTGCCGGGTGTTGCCGTTGGCGATGGTGCCGGTGCCGGCCGATCCGCCGGCGAGGAATCCGCCGATGGTGCTGTGCACGGTCGAGGGGTAAATCCACAGCTCCTGGCCGCTGCTGTGGGCGCGGGTTTCCAGGTCCATCATGCGTGCGCCGGCCTGCGCGGTGATAACACCGTCCCCAACCGGTTGGATGGTTTTCAGCCGGGTGAGGTCGACAACGATGCCCCCGAGCGCGGGAAGAACCTGGCCGTAGTTGCCGGTTCCCTTGCCGCGGGCGACCAGCGGCACACGCTCGCGGACGGCGATCCGCACCACGCTGCGTACCTCTTCGACGGTGGCGGGGAACACCACGATGTCGGCGAACGCCCTGGGCGGACGTCCCGCGATGACCGGTGACATTCCCGCCTGGTCGACCGAGACCTTGTGCCGGGCTGCTGCGGTCGTGTTAACACCGCGTTCACCGAGGATCCCGACCAGTTCGGTCGCGAGGGCGTCGAGCGCCGGGGCAAGCGCGGTGTCCGGGAGGTCGAACGTCATAGGAATCTCACTTCACAGCCGAGGGCGTAGGCCCCATGTCATCATCAAAATGTAAGTATTGATTACACTATCCGATCAACATTCCGGAATGTTTCTCCTATGTAACGGTGAGGTTTCGTACCCCTCAGTGCCGCCGCCTGCCCTGCAGCTCAGCCCTCGTAATGGATCATCAGCGCGACGGAAGTCTCGCTGCCCACCGACCGGTAGCGGTGCAGGAAGTTGCCGGGGCAGACCACCGAACTGCGTTCGCGCAGCATCATCGTGGTGATCGGCGCGGTGTCGTTCTGGCGCATCTGGAACTCGATCTCGCCCCGCACCACGTAGATCAATTCGGGGCGGACGTGCTGGAAAAATGCGCCGTGTTCGGTCGGCAGGTCAATGAACTCGGTGACATCGATGGCCGTCCCGGCATGCATCAGCAAGCGGGCGGATGCTTCATCCGGCGCGCCAGCGTGCAGTTCGGTACCCAATCCCGCACTGGGTGTAACGCTCGGGCCCGGCGTGTCCCCCGGTTCGCCGTCCGGCGCACTGCTCGCTGCGAGAAGTTCTTCCTGGGTGGTGTCCAGCGCATTGGCGATGGCAAAAAGCGAGCGCATGCTCGCGCGGGTCTTCCCCCGTTCGAGCTGGCTCAAAAAGGAGTGCGACAGCCCGGTCGCCTCGGCGACCTGCACCAGGCGCAGTCCCTTGCTTTTGCGGCGCTCGTGGATGATCTCACCGAGGCGCAGTTCGTATTCACGCACCATACTCACGTCGGATCCGGTTCCTTCCTCGGTGGCGGAGATAACTTTTCCGCCAGGGCGCTACGCGGCACTATTACAGTGCCATCAACAATTATCCTTGTACGGTGACCCCTGAAGATAGCAGCACCGCAGAGTCGACCATCAGTTCCTGGATGCAGCACCTTGCTTCCCCCATCCCGAACCCGGGAGGTGGCGCGGCCTCGGCGGTGATGCTCGGTATCTCTGCCGGGCTCGCCAGTATGGTGGCCGGCTACGGCGCGGCGGATGACACCGACAGCGAGGCGATAGCTGCCGTCGCGGTAATCGGCGAGCGCGCCGGAGCCCTGCAGTCGACGGCGCTTGGCCTTGCCGATGCGGATGCTGCGGCGTCCAAGGGGTTCTCGGTCGCCTACCGTCTTCCGGAAGGAGAGGAGCGCGAACGGGCGATCCACGAGGCGAGCATCGATGCCGCCCAGTCTGCCGCTGACGTCGGCGCGGTCGCCGCCGGGCTGCTGCCGGACCTGCTCGCCCTGGTGCAGCTCGGCAAACCCGCACTCGTCTCGGACGTGGGGGTGGCAGCGGCGACCCTGGCCACGGTACTGCGGGCGAGCCTGATCAACGTCGGCGTCGACCTCGCATCTGCGGAGGCGAGCGCCGCGGATCCCGGAGCGCTGCCGGCGCAGCATCCCACGCTGTACACCGCGTTGGCGGCCCTGCAGTTCGAGTTGGATGCCGCGCACCAGGTCGCGGCCGACGTGCAAAGGTTCGTCGCCCCGAAGTAGGTCGCACACGGTCAGCCGCCGTCCGTCACGGCGCAAGCGGCGAACCGCTCACCGTGGCGGCGTGCGCAATCCTGGTGTGCAGCTCGGCGCTGACCTCGCTTGAGGAGTGGGTTGTCGAGGCTCCGTCGCGGCTCACCAGGCGCCCGCCGATGTACACCTCGCGCAGGTTGCGCAGGCCACAGGCGAGGACGTAGGTCGCGAGCACATCCCAGATCGGACCGGTGTCAGGACGGGTGGGATCAACAACGAGGAAGTCGGCGAACTTGCCAACCTCAAGGCTGCCGAGGCGGTCGGCGACACCGAGGGCTTCCGCGGAGCCGAGGGTGTGCAGGCGCAGCATTTGCTGCGGGGTGAGCACCGTGGCGTCCGAGCGGCTGGCGCGCAGCAGGTAGATACCCATCCGCATGTTCTGGAACGGGTCGGAGATGTCCGTGCAGGACTGGTCGTCGAGGCCGACCCCCACCGGCATCCCGGCGTCGAGGAACCGGGGGATGTCGGCAATACCGGAGCCGAGCCGCCCGTTCGAGGTCGGTTGCCACACCATGCCTGCACCGGTCTCGGCGGCGCGCTGCACCATGTGGTCGGTGGGGTGTACAAAGTGTCCGAACAGGAATCCCGGCCGCAGCGCGCCGGCGTTGTTGTACCAGTCGAACTTCGCACGCTGCTGCTCGATGTGTTGCGCGGTCTCGACGAAGTGGGCCTGGTTGCCGATGGTGTGGGTGTCCATCAGCTGGGCTTCGAGGTCGGCGGTGCGGGAGGTTCCCGACCACTGCACGGATCCGAACACGGAGGAGCCGAGGTTCTGCGCCTCCGGGGTGTTCCTTTGGTTGTAGGCGAGGGCGTCGGCGAACACGTCGAGCGCCTGCCCCTCTGGCTGCACTTCGGCGTCGAGACGGATGCTGTTGAGGATACGGATGCCGGAGTCAGCTGCAGCATCCATCTGGCGGGTGAGGAATTCGGTCGGCCGGATGTCGACGCTCTCGATGGCGTCGGCGATGGCGTTGTAGCGCCAGATGGCGCGCGAGTGGGTGAAGTTGTATGCCGCGGTGATGCCGTTGCCGATGAAATCGAGGCAGCCGTGCAGGGTGTACCAGTACATGTCCTCGTCGGTGGAGCCGGCGACCACGATGCCGTTTGCGCGCACCCACGGGTAAAGCGGTTCGCTCGCGGCCATACCGCGAAGCCCCGAGGTGTACAGGTGGCTGTGGGCGGAGACGAACCCGGGGGCGACGATCGCGCCGCCGACGTCGAGGATTTCGCCGGCCGGATTCGGGCAGGTTCCCTCGCCGAGGCCGGTGATGCGGCCGTCGCTGCCGACGCTCATCCAGCCGCGCAGATAATCCGGGCCGTCGGCGACGGGAATGATCAGCGCGTTGATAACGGTGAGCAGAGTGCCCGGGATGCTCCCGTCGGGGTTCGCGGCGGTCATCGGGCGACCGCCGTTCCGCCGCCGAGTTCGGCGCCGATGCGGGCCAATGCTTCGGCGAACAGCAATTCCTGGCCGATCCGGGCACCGCCGGCGGCCGCGATGCCAGCGACACCGTCGATGGCCAGCAGCTCGGTGGCGAATTTCACCGATGCGCGGATTCCCGCCTCGAACGGATCGGTGGCGTCGAGGATTCCCTCGATAAACCCGGGAGGAAGGATGGCGGCGGCGAAGGAGGCAAGAAGTTCCGCGCCAACACGGTCGATCACCACCGGCACCCCGGCGATAAAGGGAATGTCTGCCCCGGCCGCGCGGACCTCGTTGATGTAGCGCTCGGTTTCGCCGGCTCCCCCAGAGTACTGCGGAAAGCAGAACTGGGCGCCCGCGTGCACCTTTTCGACCAGGCGGGCGGCGCGACGGTTGAGGGGCGGCGAAGAGGGTGACTCGGCGACGGAGACAAGTAATCCGGCTTCGCGGGCGCGCGGCACCACCTGGATTCCTTCGAGGTCGAACACCGGTTTAGCGTCCGGCCGGTCGCCGAGGTCGGTGTGGTCGCCGGTCACACAGTGCACCCCGGCCACTCCCGCATCGGCGAGGGCGAGCAGTTCGCCCTCGAGTGCGACGCGGTTGCGGTCGCGGCAGTTGACACCGAGCCAGGCACGCAGTCCGTTGTTGCGGATCAGTTCGGCCCGGTACGACGGTGGGAACTGAACCCGGGCGCGGCCGGAGTCTCCGGAGAGCACCACGTCGACCGAGCCGCGCAGGATATCCGCGCAGCGGGCGAGGGAGTCGCTGTTCATCGGGGCCGCCGGAAGCCCGGTCACGATCAGTGGGCGCGCGGCGGTGATGGCGATCACCTCGGCGGCGGCGGCGGTGCGCCCGGTCGGGAAGTTATGGTCCGGTGCGGGCACGGCGGTTTCCTTCGGCGCCGGCCAGGTGACCGTTTTCAGGTCGAGGAACACACACGGTGTCGGCGCCACCTCGCAGGTCCCGTCGAGGGAGACCCCGCCGCAGGGCCCATAGTGCATCGACTTCGGGCAGCCGGCCAGCGGTGCAGGGCTCAGGTCGACGGTGACATTCACGGGGCGACCGTCCCACTGGCGTGGGCAGGGGCTTTGGGACGCATAACCAGCTGGAAGACGTCACTGCGCAAATCTGCGAAAGCGGGAAGGCGTTTGGTCTCGACCTGTTCGCGTGGCGAGGGCAGGTCGACCGGGATGTCGGCAATGACCCGGCCGGGGTTCGCACCGAGCACAAGCACCCGGTCCCCGAGGTACACGGATTCGTCGATGTCATGGGTGACCAGGGCGATCGTGACCTTGTACTCATCGCGGATGCGCAGCACCAGGTCTTCGAGGTCTGCACGGGTCTGCGCGTCGACGGCGGCGAACGGTTCGTCCATCAGCAGCACCTTCGGTTCGGCGACCACCGCGCGGGCGATGGCCACCCGCTGCTGCATACCTCCCGACATCTGCCACGGGTAGAGCTTTTCGGAGCCTTCGAGCCCCACAGAGTGCAGGGCGCGGGTAATGCGCTCCGCGAGCACCGCCTTGGAGAGTTTGTCGGCGACCACGGCCATGGCCAGGTTTTTCTCCACGGTCATCCAGGGAAAGAGGCTGCGGCCGTATTCCTGGAACACCACGCTGAGGCCTTCGGCGGGCCCCGTGATACGGGTGTCGCCGAGGTGGATGCTGCCGGAGGAGACCGGCAGCAGCCCAGCCATCATCATCAGCAGCGTCGATTTGCCGCAGCCGGAGGGTCCCACGATGCTGACGAACTCACCCTGGCCGATAACGAAGGACGTTTCCGTCAACGCGATTTTGCTTCCGCGGGCGGAGTCGTAGGTTTTTGTTACCCCGGCGATAGTCATGTCCATCGAGGCGCTCCTCACTGTGGGCGTGTTCGCCACGGTCTGGGGTGGATTGATTACGGGGATCACAGGCTGGCCAGTCCGGCGCGGCGCTGCCAGCGCAGCAGGCGGGTCTCGACGAGGTCGAATGCGACGTTGATACCGATACCGAGCAGCGCGATGAGCACAAACGCGCTCCACATTTGCTTGTACCGGAACGTCTGCTGGTACAGGGCGACGTCATGGCCGAGCCCGGCGGTGGTGGCGTACAGTTCCGCGACAATCATCAGGATCAGGGCGAACCCGACGCTGATACGCAGGCCGGCGAGGATATGCGGGCTGGCGGCCGGCAGGATGACGCGGGTGTACAGGGTACGGCGAGGCAGGTGCAGGCTGCGGGCAGTGCGCAGCCAGTCCTGGTCGACACCGGAGACACCGTCGGCGGTGTTGATGGCGATCAGCCACATACTGCCGAAGCAGATAAGGAAGATGGTGACGGCTTCGCTGACCCCGAAGAATTGGATGGCGATCGGCAGCAGCGCGGCGTTCGGCACCGACATCCAGAACCGGATGATGGGGCTGTACAGGAGGCGAACTACCGGGCTGCGGCCGAGGAGGAAGCCGATGCTGACACCGAGGATCACGGCGAGGCCCCAGCCGCGGGCGAGGCGCCAGAGGCTGATCGGCACGGCGTTGTAGAAGTTCTCGCTGAGGAAGAAGGTGGTGGGGTCCGGCGTGAACCAGTCGGAGGCGAACTGGCCGATCACCACGGTGAACGGTGGGAAGAAGACCGTCGGTGAGAGCCGGGCGATGACCTCCCAGACGATGAGCAGGGCGACAAGCAGCCAGGCGCGGGACGCGAAGCGGCGCAGCATCCGTCCGGCCGAAAGCGTGGGTCGGGAGGTGAGGGCCGCGACGGCGGGGGCAACCTCGGGGGCGGCCACGGCGGGGTTCAGGGTCTGGGCCAGCTCAGCCAAGGCGGATCCGATCGATTGTGGCGCGCTCGACCGCGGCCAGGACGGAGTAGAGGATTACGCCGACGATGCCAACCATGGTGATGGCGGCGTAGGCCATCTCCACACGCAGCGCCTGCTGGTACTGCACGATGGTGATACCGATGCCGGATCTCGCACCGAGCAGTTCGGTGCTGATCACCACCACAAGAGAAATTCCGGAGGCCAGTCGGATGCCGGTGACGATCGAGGGTGTCGCCGAGGGAAGGGTGAGGTGGAGGTACTGCTGCCACCACGTCCAGCGCATCGATCGCGCAGCATCCACCCGCATCGGTTCACGACCGGCAACACCGTAGATGGTGTTGATCAGCACGATGGCGAACACGGCGTACACGGCGACGGCGATCTTCATCGCAGAACCGAGCCCGAAGATGAGGATGGCGATGGGAATGAGCGCCGAGGAGGGGATGGAGCGCAGCGCGTTGACGGCGACCATGGCCGGGGCGCTGAGGAACTTGACGGTGCCGATGATCATCCCGAGCACAATCGCGCTCACCGAGGCGATAACCATCGCGGCCAGCCAGGCGCCGAGGGTGTCGGCGAGGCTGCGGTAGAAGTTTGGGTCGGTCAGCAACACGGGCAGGCTTGCGGCGACGGAGAAGGGGGAAGGGAGGGAGGCGCTGGAAACCAGCCCGAGCTCGACGATCAGCGCCCAGACGGCGACCACTGACGCGGTGCCGAGGATGCCGAGGCCGATTCCCCGAATAGTGGTTGTGTTCATATCCTTCTCATTTGTCTCGCCGCAAACCTGCCCGGTGCAGGGATGGACGTGCTGGTGCTGGGGTTAGCCGGCCTGCGCGTAGCTCGGCACGATGGTGTCGACGTCGATCTCGGAGATCGCCTCCGACTCGGTCAGCAGGGTGACGAGGGTATCGAAGTTGCCCATGTCGAGCTGGCCTTCGTACTTCGGCTCCGCGGCGCCGTCGAGGGCTTCGACGGTGGACATGCAGGCTGCGGCACGGACCTCGTCGCGGGCGGTGTCGTTGGCGGTGTCGTTCGCGCTGGTCGCGGTGTCGGTCATCGCCTCGGCGAATGCGGCGAGGGTCTCGGCGTTGGCTTCCTCGAAGTCGCCGTCCGCGACGTAGAACGCGGTCGGGATTTCACCGATGCCGTCGTAGAACGGGTTTCCGAGGGTGCGCACGGTGCCGTCGGCGTGGGCCGAGACGGCCTGGGATGCTGCAACCTCGGCGGCGGGAACGCTTCCGCCGACAACGCTGGTGACCTGGTCGGCGAACGGGATGGCGACAAACTGGGCGGTGGAGTCTCCATCAACGGCGTCGGCGATCCACGCCTCCGTGACGATCTGGGCGAGTCCACCGAGGGCGTTCAGCGCGATGGTCTGGCCCTGCAGGTCTGCAGCTTCGGTGAACTCGGAGTCGGTGGTGACCACCACCTCGTTGGAGTCTTCGGTGGACAGGCCGGTTCCGGAGACGATCTTGAGCGAAACACCTTCGGCGATGGCCTGCAGGCTGGTGAGCGGGTTCGCGTAGGCGACATCCACCTCGCCGGCCTGGATCGCGGCGATGCCGGCGGCGCCGCTCTGCACGGTGGTCAGTTCGACCTCGATGCCGTGCTCGGCGAAGATGCCCTCGGAAATTCCCCAAGAGATCGACTCGTCGCAGAGGCCGAGGGTGCTGACACGCAGGGTGGTGAGGCCGGCTTCGCTGGTCGCAGCGGGCTCGGGGGTCTCGGCGGCGCAGCCGGCGAGGGCGAGGCCGGAAGCGACGATCAGTGCAGAAGCGATAAGGGTGGGACTGGCGCGGCGGGACATGGGGAACTCCATTCGTCAAAACGACTCAGTACGAAACGACTAAAAACGAAACTCGTGCGGGATGCGGCGAAGATCGGCGGTGATTGCAGTGGCTTACAACTCTGTTACTTCTACTTACATTTTGAGAATAGAGACCAAGTGTTTCCGACTCATCACAAGAACGCGCCTTGTGTAACAAGCCGGTGAAATCTCGCCACAAAATCGCGGTGGATTGTCTCCGCCGTTCATTGCAGGGCATGCACCCCGAGGGCGGCCTCGGCCATCGCCTCGGCGTAGGCGAGCTCGGCGCCCTGGGTTCCGCCGCCCGACATACAAACCCCGGCAACGCCGTCGACGGCAAGGAACTGCTCGCTCAGCTCAATCGCGGCGCGAATTCCCTCCCGACGGGGGTTGCTCGAACCCATAATGCGGTCGATATAGCCGGGGGGAAGCACATGCGCGCTGAGACCCGTCATGATCCGCGCGCTTCCTTCGTCCACAATCAGCGGGACGCAGGGGATAAAACGGGAAGTCGCGCCAACCCGCGCGGCGGCGACCGCGAAGTTCTCCACGGTCTCAGCGCCAGAACAGATGTTGATAAAACAGACCTGCGCCCCGGCGACCACCTTCTGGGCGAACCGGGCGGGCCGCACGGCCTGCGGCGGAGCATCCGGCGATTCTGCTACCGACACCAGCAGACCGTTCGCCCGCGCGATCGCGGTGAGCTGGGTGGAATCGAGGTCAAAGACCGGCATCGCCTCGGGCCGGCGGCCCATCAGGTTGTGGTCGCCGGTAATGCAGTGCACCCCGGAAACGCCGGCATCGGCCAGGGCGGCAAGCTCGCCCTCGAGCGCGACGCGGTTGCGGTCGCGGCAGTTGAGGCTGGTCCACACGTCGAGACCGAATTGCTTGAGCAGCTGCACCCGGTAGGCGGGAGGGAACTGCACCCGTACACTCGGCGGCTCCCCGATCAGGACGGCGTCGACGGCACCGCGCAGCGCTGCAGCTCCCGCCTCCATGGCCGAGCGTTCGGCGGCACGGATCGGGAAGTCCGACATCACGATGGGACGCTGGTCCATCAGGTCGATCATCCGGCGGCCGGACTCGATCATCGGTTGTGGTGCCGGGAACAGTGCGACGTCGGTGGCACGCCGGACACCCTCCCACGGACGGGCGGCGGAGTCGACAAACACGCAGCGTTCCTCGGCGACCTCGCAGTTGCCGTTGTGCTCCACTCCCCCGCAGGGTCCGTATTCCATGGCCTTCGGGCACGTGAACACAAAGAGCTCCTGACTGCAGGCCTGCGGGAGTACAAACGGACGACTGCAAAATGTTGATGGTGATTACACGTCAACTGTAGGCAGCGCATATTTCCGTTGGATTACGGCATGCTGCCGCGCCCGGCGAGAAAGTCGACGCCGGCATCATCTCGGTGGCGAAACCCGCCGCCCCTGTAAGCGCTTTCGACTAGTGGGCCTTGGTCGGCCGATCGGCAGAGGGTGCGGCTACGCAGCCCTGAATCGCTTCGCGGACCGCTCCTTCGCCTTCGCCGCCTCCTCGTCACGGTTCTTCGGCGGCGCGGAGGTCACCAGGTCTTCCAGCAGGTGACCGGTGATGTGCGCAATCTCGGCAACAGCGTGGTCGAACGCGTCCTGGTTGGCTTTGGACGGTTTTGTTGTCCCGCTGATCTTCCGCACGTACTGGAGGGCGGCGGCCTGCACCTCGTCGTCCGAGGCTGCTGGCTCAAAGTTATGAAGAGTATGGATGTTCCGGCACATGCATTCACGATACGCCCGGTCTTTTTTCGGGCAAAGAAAAAGGCCCGATTTCTCGAGCCCTTTTCTTATTCCACGGCTTCGGCTGGTGTTGGCGATCGATCTGACCCACCGTCGAAAGGAGAACGTGAGTGTCTGGACCAGGCTGAAGCGCTGGCGCAGGGTTTTGGAAACGTCGCGAATGGAGGCAGTCCCCCTACCGTGCCTGAGCTGTAGGACTTACCCGTTGTAGAGATCCGGGTCATCGCCCGTGCGGGTGCCGTTCTCCAGTGTCGCGATCAAATCCCAGTCCTCTTGGTCCAGGGTGAAATCGTAAACGTCGAGATTTTCCGACAGACGCGACGGGGTCACCGACTTCGGAATCACTACATTGCCTTGTTCAACGTGCCACCGGATGACGACCTGCGCCACCGACTTGTTATGTTTTTTGGCAATCTCACCGAGCGCGGGGATCTCGAACACACGCCGACGACCCAAGGGGGACCATGCTTCGGTGAGGATGTCATTCGCCGTGTTGAACTCGCGCACAGCCACGTTCTGGAATCCGGGGTGCAATTCGATCTGGTTGATGACGGGCTTGATGTCCGTCTCGTTAAACAGTCTCGTGAGGTGCTCCGGCTGGAAGTTCGACACACCAATCGACTTAGCCCGGCCGTCCGAGAGAATCTTCTCGAACGCACGCCAGGTTTCGACGTACTTGTCGACACCGGGCAGGGGCCAGTGAATGAGATAGAGATCTACATAGTCGAGTCCGAGCTTGTTGAGGCTGACGTCGAATGCGGTGAGAGTGCTGTCGTACCCGTGGTTCGAGTCGGCAAGTTTGGTTGTGATGTACAACTCTTCCCGGGGAAGTTTCGACATGCGGATTCCTTCACCAACACCCACTTCGTTTTGGTAAAGCGCCGCGGTATCGATGCTGCGGTAGCCAATCTCGATGGCAGAGCTAACTGCTTGAGCAGTCTGGGAATCGTCCGGTCCGTAAATTCCTAATCCGATCTGCGGGATGGTCAGACCGTTGTTCTGTTTGAGTAGCGGAATCGTTATTGCGTGAGTCATTGTTTCTCCTGGTTAGTCGAGGATCTGAATTGTTGATGTGCGAGGAGCTTCAGCCGAGCGGAACTCCGCTACCGACGACGGCGAGAAGAATCAGGCCGTGACGGATTCGGCAGCCACGGTTGCCGACGCGGCTTCGGCGACAAGCACGTCGATGACGGCCGCAGCGGCGGCTTCGGCGATGGCTCGGTCCTCGTCCATGTTGCTTTTACCCGAAACACCAATCGCGCCGACGAGTTCACCTTCGAAATAGATAGGAACACCGCCGCCAAGAACATTGAGTCCCTCGACCTTGCCGACACCCGAGACAAGCCACGGCTCGTCACGAATCATTGCCCAAAATTCGTGTGTGGATTTGCCGTTTCCTGCCACTGAATAGGCCTTGTCTTGCGCCAACTGCGCGGATTGGAAGGGAGCTCCATCCATTCGGTCATACGAGATGAGATGCCCCGTGGCATCCAGGACTGCAATGCACGTGAGGCAGTCGAGAGTGATGGACTCCTCGACTGCTCGCTCGACTGCTATTCGGGCGAGTTCGCGACCAATAAGCCGGGGTTGAAGAAGCGATGACATGTGATCTCCTAGTTTCGATTTGGTTGGGCGGATGCCGAAGGTGTGGCGTTCTGGGATGGGACAACCGAGCGAGTAGCGAGGGAGGCGATTGCCTCATCCAGGTAGCGGCCGCTCTGCCGAGCAGCATCCGCCGGATGACCGTCAAAAGAGTCAAGTTCCACGATTACCCAGTCGTTGTACATCTCTTCGTGGAGAGCAAGCAAAATATCCGGGAAATCCAGTTGGCCTTGGCCCAGCGGACGAAATGTCGAAGTCGCATAGTCCCAGTCCTTTAGGTGGACATGCGTCAGACGGTGGCCATACTTTCGAATCACCTCGGCCGGATCACCGCCGCCACCAGCGATGTGCGCTGTATCTGGACAGAAGCCGATCGTGGACATCTCCATCAACATGTCGAGCGACGCGGGAGTCTCCACGAGAGTTCCCAAATGCGGGTGATAACTGCTTCCCAGCCCTGCGGCGTGGGCGATCTCCGCGGCAAGATTGAGGCCTATCGCGAGACGTTCGATGTCGGCGCGTGCATTTTCGGCAACGCCACTGCTTCCTGATGGCGACGTACGTTGGGCACCCCCTCCGATCACGAGGTGCTTAGCTCCGAATGCAATGGCAGCTTCCGCCGCACGCTCGATCTTGTTGAGTTCCTCGGGCAAAATGCTGTCGTAGATAAAGTTCGCGCCGGTATAGACCGAGACGAGTTCGAGCTTTGTCTCTTCCAGCAGGTCTCGCAACTGAGCCGGTTCCGGGAGTTGTTCGACCACATTTCCGTCGAATATCTCCACGCCGGAGTATCCGGATGCCGCAATATCTCGTAGTGCGTGCGCTATCGACCCGTTTGTCCGATAGAAAGACTGGGCGACGCTGGTGACACCGCCCGCAGTTCCAACCAGGTCACCCCACGTTATGGCCGCGTACCCTATTTTCATTCGGAAGCCGCCTCAACATATATGTCCGATTGAACGGATCCAACATTGTGGGTAGGTGAAGGGGCAGAAAGAATGGGCTTCGATTCAGAGGCAGCAAGCGACGGAGTTTCGGCGGCGATGTGGGCTGCACGCGCAAACTTCGAGATTCGCTCCGCGGTCATAATGGTGGTGAGCATGCTGTTGGCTGCCGGCGGCGTGGGGATGACGCTGGCGTCAGCAATACGCAGTCCGGCGACACCGTAAACGAGACCTTGTTGGTCCACCACCCCGCGACGAGATCGGGGTGCCATCATGCAGGTTCCCGTGAAGTGGTATCCCGATGCGGTTTTCTTCTCGATTGCCGCGTCCAGCGCGACGTCATCGTCAATCGTGTGCTGATCCATACCAATCGGTTCGTGCAGCATCCCGGCCAATGGCTCACTTCGTAATATCGACCATCCGAGACGGACGATCTCCCGGATGGCGTCGCGGTCTACCTGCTTGTCAAGGTAGTTGGGATCGACAAGAGGCAGTTGGTTGGGATCCGCGGAGACGATTCGAACCGATCCCACCGAACGTGGTTTGTTGAGTACACAGCCCATGCCGGCCACATTCTCAAGGCCATCCGCACCCTCGCCGGCGAGACCTCGTGTCCCCGCAGCGGTGGTGCGCACATTGAGATAGGAGAACATGGTCAATTGCGCATCGAGCGACTCTGGTTGCACCGAAGTTGAGGTTCGAAGCACCGTTTGAAGGCTGAAATCATCCAGGTGCCATGCCCCCTCTCGAGGTGCCGCCAGCAGCGGGACAGAGAAATGATCTCCGAGATTTTCGCCGACAGGAAGATCCGCGACAACGCTGATGCCCACATCCCCCAACAGACTGGCTGGCCCAATTCCCGAACGTTGCAGCAGCGCGGGTGTGATGATTGCGCCAGCGGTCACGATGATCTCTTTGGCCTCAATCACTGTGCCGTCCTGTAGCTCAATCGCGTAGGCGACCGGGAGTTCCTCGTCTTCAGCGGCAGATGGCAGGAAAAGCACCCGATCGACCAAGGTGTCGCCGCGTACCGTTAAATTTGCACGGCCGCGCGCGAAATCAAGGTGGCTTTCGGCAGTCGACAATCGGCGGGTACCCACGCGGGTCATCGGAGCGGGGCCGCACCCATGGGCGTCGGGAGCATTCAGGTCCCACGCGTCGGGCTGCCCAACCGCACGACAACTATCGATAAACGCCTTTTGCAGTGGCGCATACTCGTGTTCGTCAGCACGCGCGATGGTGGTCGGGCCGCCGCGCCCGTGTATTTCAGAACCGGGAGCGGTATCGTCTTCGAGCTCCTGGAAGGTTGGTAACACTTTTTGCCACGTCCAGTCCGGGTTTCCCAATGCCTCCCATTCGGCGTAGTCGGCTGTGGCGCCACGGAGGGCAATCATTCCGTTGATGGCGGAGCCGCCGCCGATGATTTTGGCCTGTGGAACCGAGATCTTTGTGCCGCCCTGACCAACCGCGTTGAGCCCCCAGTCATGGTCAGGATCGAACTCCGGGGCGTGTCCACGCATAGGTACGTAGCGGGCGTCGAGGACACCGTGTGGGACGGCACTGCGCGTTGGATAGTCGTGCCCCGCCTCAATTAGCAAGACCGAGCAGTCCGGATTCTCGCTAAGACGTGACGCTACGACGCATCCCGCGGTGCCTCCGCCAACAACGATTACATCGAATTTCTCATTCACCGGTGGTTCCTCCTAAACCGTCGTCGGTTATTGGTGTGCGGAGTGAGATGCGACCTGGGCGATCTGAGATGCCGCCGCGCGTGGATACTCCAACAGGGAGCATCCGAGTGTCCGCAAACTCAGGCTGCGCACTCTGCGATTCGATGATCATGTGGCCACCGTCGGCAGTACGGATCGAACAACCTGCGGAGAAAGTCGCTGCTGCAGGAAATTCAGCCCTTCTTCGGCAAGCACCTCCATCGATGGCGCCACTGGACGCCACAGGGAGACCGCGCGCGCAATCTCCACGACCGTCGGCAGGAACGATTCGACGACAATTTGCCCTCGATAATCAATTGCAGCGAGAGCAGCAAAGAACTCATCCCACGGAACGTGACCGGTGCCAGGCGTTCCCCTGTCGTTCTCCGACACTTGCACATGAAAGACACGGTCATCCGCCAGCCGGATGGCATCGCCGATGGACTTCTCTTCGATATTCATGTGGAACGTATCGATGAGAAGTCCAACGTTGTCTCGCCCGATCAGTGACAGGAGTTCGAGTGCCTGTTCCGTGGTGTTGACGAGGTCTGTCTCAAACCGGTTGAGCGGTTCAATTGCCAGAGTTACCCCGCGCTCGCCCGCGTAGTCTGCGACTTCGCGGATACTTTCGGCGGCCCACTGACGTTGATCCGAGCGTTGCAATGGGGTGAGCATTCGGGTCTTTCCTGTCGCCGAATACATTGGTCCAGCGACATGAGGCGAACCCACGGCTTCGGCCAAGTCAACACAGTGTTTGACGTAGTCAATCCCCCAATGGCGACGAAACTCGTCTTCGTGTGAAAGGTCACGATCTGGACCAAAAGCCCCGCAGATCCCGATGGTGAGCCCACTAGCAGCGGCTTGCTCCTGCAGGAACGCCGCCGAAAGCAATGCGGGATCTTCAACACAAACCTCAATGACGTCGTATCCGAGCGCTCGAACATACTCGAATGCGCTCGCGTCGCTATCCGTAAAGGGGGACGCTAATACGAAGGTGCTGAGCCCAAGAGCATTGCGCCGCGGACTACTCTCCATTTGTGGTCCGAGTACGGCCATCAGACCAGCCCCAGTTCGCGTTCGAGGTTACGGGTGTGAGTGATGGCCGCCTCCGTGTATGGGTCGAGAAACTCTGGAGCATCACCGCCAGAAAGCACACTCCACACGTCGCCTGCAGCGGGAAGCAGCTCGTACGAGACCCAACCCTGATAGCCCACGTCGGCGATTGCCTGGACAATCGGCTTGAAGTCGGTGTGTCCGAATCCGGGTGCTGCTCGATTGCTGTCAGCGAGATGGACGTGGACAAGTCGAGACCCCACACGCCGTATCTCCTCGGCGATGTCGCCTTCTTCGACGCTCATGTGGAAAGTGTCAGCCATTACACCGATGTTCGGCAGCTCCACCTCGTCGACGAATGCCGCTGCCTGGCTGACTCGATTGATGAGGTAAGTTTCATACCTGTTCCACGGTTCAACCGCGATCGTGACATCGTGGTCTGCCGCGTAGCGTGCTGCTTCGCGTGCAGCGACGACGGCCCACTCCCATTCCTGTGCCAGTTCGACTTCCGGGCTGATTTTCATACACGCTGTTGGTGTGAAGGTCACAACATCGGCACCTAATTTCGCGGCGTAATCGATGTTCCCCTTCAGATAGTCAATTGCTGCCCGGCGAATCTCCGGAGTCGAGCTGACGATGTCTCGGTCCGGCGTAAAGATGCTGATAATGGATGACGCAACGACCCCATTGTCCTTCAAGGCAGCGGCAATTTGGTCAGCGTCATTCTCGGCAGGTTCCCCGACCAATTCCACGCCCTGGTAACCGAAACGGGCGATGCGTTCAATTCCGGTCGCGATGGGTTCGTGTCCGTATACGAGCGTGTTGTAGGTGTAACGAAACATTTATGTTCTCCTCGTCGAGTCAATTTGGCCCATCAAGGTGAAGTCGTTTTTGCGGAACAACTGCACCTCTGCCACCAGGTTGGTTTTATTCGGTACGGAAACCGTCGAGACCTGCGTCGACATTTTCTGCTGTGTAAACTTCGGGGTCACCAAGCACTACGACGCCATCTGCCTGGACTGTGCGCTGGCCAAGTCGGCCTGCGTCGAACGTGTCGCCTTCTTTCCCGGTGATCTCCCCCGTTATGAGGGCGGCGGTCGCATAGTAGGTGAGGTAGCCAAGATCAATCGGACTCCAGAGGACAAAGGCGCTGACCTTTCCCTCTTTCAAGAAAGCTGCGTCTGATGGGGGCCAGCCGAGTCCTGTCAGAACCAAATCGGGGTTGAAGTTCAAGTCATCGCGCGCTTTGACCGATGCCTGCAATCCCGCTGGTTCCGGAGAGAGAATTCCGTCCAGGTCTGGAAACCCTTGCATCAGTGACACTGCAGCGTCATAACTCTTCTTCGAGTCGTCGTCGCCGTAGACGGTCTTGACGATGTTCATCTTTGAGTATTCGGGTTTCTTCAGTTCTTCCTCCACCGCGGCAATCCAGGAATTCTGGTTCTGGGCGGTACTTTGCGCGGAAAGAATGGCGAAGTCTCCCTCGAAATTCATATCCTGGGCAAGGATCTCGAGCATGGCGACACCGAGATCGGTCGCTGAAGCCTGATTGATAAAGAGTGTTCGCGCATCGGTGCGGACGTCCGAGTCGAAGGTGACAACACGTGTGCCGGCTTTCACCGCCGCCGTGAGCGCTGGTGCGGTGGCTTCAGGATCGAGCGCTGCGATGTTGATCGCGCAAGCATCGTTGAGGGTCGCGGTCTGAACTCGCTGGATCTGACCCTGGACATCGGCTTGGGCGCTACCGACAAAATCGATCGGTTTGCCGTCGAGCTCAGCCGCGGCTTCATCTGCGCCAACGTGGATGGATGCGAAAAAGGGATTGTCAGTGGATTTCGGAATCAAGCTGATGGGGCAGTCTTCCAGAGAAGCCTGCTGCTCGGTGGACTGTTGGCCGGTGGATGTCGCCGTCGACGCGCACCCACCGAGAGTGATACCGATGATCGCTAGTGCCGCTACTGCGGCGGGAACACTTTTTTTCATGATTGCCGTGCTTTCTGCTATCGAATGCAGTGGACGCAATTGAACTGGAGAGTGAGCAAGTTGGTACGTCTGGGAAAGAAAGTGGTTGGAGTCACTTCCCTTCCCAGACACGCTGCAAGGAACGAAGTGGAACCTAGTTGGTTGCCTTGAAGTCCTTGTCGATCGCGGCCTCAACGTTGTCGGCCGTATAGACAACCGGATCGCCCATGATGATTTCACCGTTGGCACCAATGGTCTTTTCGCCGAGACGTCCAGCGTCGAAGGTTTCACCTTCCGCGCCGGTGATGTCACCCTCGATGTAGGCCGCGGTGGCGTAGTACGTCAAGTAGCCCAAGTCCACAGGGCTCCAGAGCACATAGGCCGGAACTTTTCCGCTGGTCAACAGCTCGGCATCGTTCCCGGGATTACCTAGGCCGGTGACGACGATCTGCTTTTCAACCCCAAGGTCATAGACCGCTTTAATTGCTGCTTCCAATGCCACAGGCGTCGGGGCCATAATTCCTTTGAGTTCTGGGTAGGCCCGGATCAAAGACACGGCGAGGTCGTAACTCTTTTTGGAATCGTCATCGCCGAATGTTGTTTTGACAAGTTCCATTCCGGAGTATTCGTCGCCCGCGGCCATGTCTTCCATGGCTGTGATCCACAGGTTCTTCGAATCGGCGGTGCTCTGGGATGAGATGATTGCCCATTCACCACTGTTGTCCATCGCCTTGGCAAGGATTTCGAACTGCGATTCGCCTAGCGAAGTGGCGGTCGCCATGTTCACGAAAATTCCCCGCGACCCTTCAGCAATGTCTCCATCCCAGGCCACGACCTTTGTTCCGAGTTTGGCGGCGGCATCAAGCGATGGTGCGACAGCGGTGGGGTCAAGAGCAGCGACTCCGATGGCACACGACTTCTGTTGGCCAGCACTTTGGATTCGTTGAATCTGAGCGGTAACTTCGCCAGCGGCGGGACCGACATATTCGAGCTTTCCGCCGAGTTCCTCCTGCGCCTGGATGAAGCCTGTGTGTACGGCGGCGAAATAGGGATTGTCGGTGGACTTGGGGATCATCGTGACAGTGCAGTCTTTGATCGACTTTTCTGATCCTTCGGCTGCGTCTCCGGTGGCTGGCGTTGAGGCGCAGCCTGCGAGCGAGGCAGCAAGTAACACGACCACCGATGTGGCGATCGTTTTTGTGCGGGTCATGGGCGTTCCAATCTTCGTTGATTGATTCGAGCTGATGAATTGGTGTCACTGGGAAGCGAAGCTGAACTTCGTGAGGTGGAGAGAGGCATTATTCGGGAATGTGACGGTGCGAGGTGGAGGGTTTATGGTTGGGCGCGCCTCCTCTGCACAAGGTCGCGAACCTTTCCGACCAGTACCGGAACAACGACGGCTCCAATCATCAGGAGTCCAATCACCGTGTACTGGATGTTCGTGGTGACGTAGCCGAGTGTCATCCAGCTCGTCAGAGTGGTAACCAGCAAGAGCGAGAGCATCACGCCGATGAAGGATCCTTTACCGCCGTACATACTCACCCCGCCGATCAACACGATGGCGATGACACTAAGTTCGAGGCCGGTTCCGTTGTTAGCACGGGCACTTGAGACGTATCCGGAATACATAACCCCGGCAACCGCGGCGATGGAGCCGGAGAAGATGAAGAGTCCACGTTTGACCTTTTTGACGCGCACGCCTGAGAATCGGGACGCCGCAACGCTGGATCCCACGGCGTAGGTTTTCCGTCCAACGGATCCACGAGCGAGCAGGATGCCGGCGACGATTGCCACCACAAGGAACAGCACGAACCCATTGGGTATCAGCGTCATCCCTACGTTGCCCTGGGCGAAGCTCGTGAACTCGAGTGGGAGATCACTCACCGAACGGCTCTCGAGCAAGATGAACGCGATGCCTCGGAAGAGTGCGAGTGTCCCAACGGTGACAACAAGTGACGGAAGTCCGATGTCAACGGTCAAGAATCCATTGATCAGTCCGGCAATTGCGCCCACGGCTATCGCAGAGAGGATAGCGAGGGGAAGCGGCAGGCCGCCTTCGATGCTGAGGCCGAACACAACGCCGCTGAGCCCGAAGACAGATGCGATCGATAGATCGATTTCCTCCGCAATCATGAGCCAGGCCATCGGGACCACCATCAGCGACAGTCCGACAGCGGCGGCCGCGGTGATTGCAAAGTTCTCGGGAGTAGCGAAATAGGGCGAACTCGACGATCCAAGCAGTATGACGATAATCACTAGGCCGAGAAGGGAAAGTTCCCAGGGCCCGAACCAACTTGGGAACGAATATCGCTTCCGTGGGTTCGCTGCGGGTGCGAGGCCCGATTCTGATTTTTCTGGAGCGTGGACGGTCATGATCGCTTTCCTTTACCTTCCACCCGGCGACGGATGACGATGTCGAAAATGATGGCCGCGATGATGACAAGGCCCTGGATGGCCTGAAGCCAGAATTGCGACACGTTGAGAAGCGCGAGCCCGATGGAAATCACGCTGAGGATCGCCGCGCCGACGAGGACGCCCAGGATCGTTCCGTTCCCGCCGTTGACGCTCACCCCACCGACCACAACGGCCGCAAGAACTACAAGTTCAAACCCGGTGGCAACGGATGAGTCGACGGTGCCGTATCGGGCTCCCCACAGCACACCGGCGAATCCACTGAGCACTCCGCTCAGCACAAATGCACCGAATACCCAGCGCTTGGACGCGATTCCCATTTTTTCTGCAGCGGAAGGATTACTGCCGAGGGCCAGCATGCTCCGACCGGAGTATGTATGGCGGATGAATACGTGGGCGATGGCGGCGATCACAAGCGCATAGATGAAGATTCCCGGAAACCCAAACAAAGTCCACGAAGCGATCTGGTTGTATGCCGGGCTCAGGTTCTGGGCCGTCACTTGGTTAGCCCCCGCGAGCGCTGAGTCCACGCCACGGAAAATGTAGAGCGTCCCCAGCGTCACCATGATGGAGGGCACTTTGAGCGTCGCAACCAGGGCTCCGTTGATGGCTCCCAGGAACGCACCAAGAAGACAGGACGCCAGGACAACAAATATCAGTGGCAGGCCTGGGTTCTTCGCGGCGAAATCCGCAGCGAAGAAAGCAGTGAGTCCTACCATTGACCCTGTCGAGACATCAATGTTGCGCGTAAACAGGACCATTGCGACGCCGATACCGACGATGACAACAATCGACATGTCGGTGACTATCTGCCCGGCGTTTGCGACGGAGGCGAATCTCGACGACATCAGCGAGAAGAAGACAACGAGGCCCGCTAAGACGAGAACAAGGCTCGTCTCTCGCTGTTCAAAAAGTCGTCGAAGACGCCCGGTGGGTTTCGACGACGGATGTTGGGGCGCTTTGCGCGTCGCGTTAAGCGTGGACATCGTTCACCTGTCTCGTCATTGAAGCCAGTACTTTTTCCGCGTCAAACGGACGCTGCGTAAATTCCGCTCCTTGAACCCCGCGGTAGAAAGTGATGATGCGGTCCGAGACGGCTAAGAGTTCTTCCAACTCGTTGGAGATCAAAACGATCGTGAGCCCCTGCTTGGCCATCTCCGACACAATGCGGTAGACCTCGGACTTAGCGCCAACGTCTACTCCTTTGGTGGGGTCATCGAGGATAAGAATCTCGGGGTTGGTGGAAAGCCACTTCGCCAGCACCACTTTCTGCTGGTTCCCTCCAGACAGTGCGGCGACCTCCTGCGTGGGACCACTGGTTCGGATTCCCAAACGTCCAATAAATGATTGGGAGAGGTCCCGGTCACGCGTACCGGAGATCAAACCGAATCGTGTGAGTGTGTCAATCACAGCGAGCGACAGATTGAATTGGATCGACTGGTCGAGAATTACCCCTTCCCGGGTGCGGTCTTCGGGAACGTAGGCGATACCGTGCTTCATCGCTACGTCTGGGGCCGTTACTCGAATGGGGATGCCGCCGACAAGAATTTCGCCACTGTCGATTCGGTCAAGACCGAAGATGCCACGGGCGATCTCGGTTCGACCTGCGCCAACTAGACCAGCTAGACCGACAATCTGCCCCTTACGCACAGAGAAGTTGACGTCTTCGTAACTCCCCCGACGGGTGAGGTTCTTGACCTGCAGGTGAACCTCACCCGGCTCAACGGTCACCTTCGGAAAAACGCTGTCGAGTCGTCGACCGACCATGTAGGTAACGGCCGATTCCGGTGTGAACTCGGCCACAGGTCCCGAAACAATAGTTGTTCCATCTCGCGAGACGGTGACCCTGTCGGCGAGGGCGAATACCTCGTCAAGGCGATGCCCAACAAAAAGAATTGCGACACCGGACGCTTTGAGTCGAGCAATGACCTCCATCAGGCTGGTCACTTCACGCTTGCTGAGGGCCGCCGTAGGCTCATCCAGGATGAGCAGCTCAGTATCGTCGGACAGAGCCTTGACAATCTCCAAGAGCTGTTGATCTGCGCTGGATAAATTCTTGACCAACTCGTGGGTGTCGAGCACTACGTCGAGGCGTTTCATCGCCCGCAAGGCGTTGATCTCCACCTTCTTCCAATCCAATAGCCGCGCCCGATTGTGCGGTGGAGCATCGGCGAACATGATGTTCTCCGCCACTGTTAGATCGGGGAACACCACGGGATGCTGGTGCACGACGGAGATCCCTAATCCACGGGAAAAACGAGGGCTGCCGATTGTTACCTCGTCCCCGCGGACGGTGATCGTGCCAGAGTCCGGACGCACGATTCCGGCAAGAATGTTCACCAGGGTGCTTTTGCCCGCCCCGTTCTCGCCGAGGAGCGCGTGTACTTCGCCGCGGTAGAGGTCAATCGAGCCGTCGCGAATAGCCGTGACGCCACCGAATCTCTTGACCAGCCCCGTGACGCTGACGAGAAGCTCGCCGCGGCTGGCGACCGGGCGGGGTTCTTCCTGTGTCACTGTCATTGTGATTGTCCTGTTCAGGTTGATGGAACGAGGTGAGGGAGTTCGAGGCGCACCGGTGAACCGTCTTTCTGTGCAGACTCGAGAGTGGCAAGTACAAGCTGCAAGCTCGCGATGTTGTCGCGAACATCAGTTTCAGGCGTGTCCGATTGCATGATCGCCCGGTGAAATTCCGCAAGCGCTCCTAGGCGTTCCTCTGCCGGGAGATCGTCGAGAGTGACATGCATGATTCCGGACTTCTCGACAGCTCCTGCAAGGAAAACGCTGTCGAAGAGCGACGAGAATGTGATGGTTACGGTGTTGTTGCTCCAATGGATTCCACCCTTGGTGCCCTGAATGTCCCAATCTCCGTCCCAGCTGGTTTGGGGCCCGTAACTGGCCCACGATGCGGTGTAGAGCACTCGAGCGCCGCCGGAACATTCGATATCGAGGCTGACCGACGCGTTTCCGGAAAATTGTGACCACGATGGGTTCCAACTTCGGGCACGTAAAGCAGTGGGCTGCAGTCCCAGCACGCCACGAATCTGGTCGAGTTGGTGGGCCATACCATCGACGATCAACGGCTCATCCATTTCCAGTCGAAATCCCACGAACGGTGGATTTTTCTGGAAGGTCACGAAAACCTGTTGAATGTCTCCAATCACGCCATCCCTGATCAGCCGTTGAACGGTCCGGGGAGCGCGCTTGAATCGATAATTCTGCGCGACCATGGCGATCCGCCCGAAGTCTTCAGACGCTCTGATGATGCTTTCTGCATCGGCGATCGTTGGGGCAAGAGGCTTTTCGATGAGGACGTCGAGTCCAGCCCGAAGTGCCTCGATTGCTATCGCAGCATGATGCTCCGGCGGGGTGGCGACGAGGACGGCATCGATTGCGCCTGGATTTTCCTTGGAGAATCTCACGGCCTCCTGGATGTCACGAAAAGCTGGAACTCCATGGAGTGCTCCGACTTCGGCTGCGTGCTCTGGTGTGCGCGATACAACTCCGGCAAGTTCCCAACCATTGCTAGCCTCGATGATCTCGAGCCACGACGAGCCCCAGGACCCGATCCCTACCTGCAGGATGCGCAATGATCTAGATTCTTGTGAACTCACGGGTTGTGGATTGGCGTTCATAATGCGGCCGCCACGGAGCGAATGAGAGATGCCGGTTTCATTTTTTCCAGGTCTGGGCGTACCCAGTCCCCGGTGCGATTAGATTCCATAATCGCTTGGGTGAGAATTGCCGATCGAAGTCCGTCGCGAAATGTAGGCAGTCCCTCGACCGCGATACCGACCACAGTCTTGTAGGTGTCGGCGACGAATGCATTGAATGCGTCCTGGTATCCCTGTGGGTGCCCAGCGGGCACAACCGAATAGCCGGCTGCAGAAGGATCGAGTGTTGTACCGTCCCGCACGAGCAGTTGCGACCCGGTGCGACCACCGATCCAGAGGTTTTCTGGTTGTTCTTGATTGAAAACCAACGATTCGATCGTGCCGTTTAGTTCGATGGCGAGGTGGTTTTTTCTTCCTGGCGCTAGCTGGCTGATCATCAAAGTTCCCACCACTCCGCCGTGGGTTTCAAAAAGTACGGAGACAATGTCCTCCGTGATGATCGATTTGGTGACGGCGCGGTCGCCGAAGATGGTGCGGGTAACTGCGGTAAGTCTCAGGATCTGATCGTCGAGGATGAACTCGATCAGGTCACACAGGTGAGATCCAATATCTGCGAATGCGCGAGATGGCCCACCCAACTTTTCATCGACCCGCCAGTCGTCGTCCTCGCTGGAAAGTAGCCAGTCCTGAAGGTAAGCGCCTTGGACAGTGAGCACTCGCCCCGACGCACCATTGCGGACCCTGGCACGCGCTTCCCGAACCATGGGATGAAAGCGATACGCGAATGGAACCGCCGCTACCAAACCCGAACTCTCTGCACATTCGGCCAGTGTCCGCGCATCGTCCACCGAAGTGGCGAGAGGCTTTTCGCAGATAACGTGCTTTCCTGCGGCGAGCACGGCTTCTGCGTATTTGGCGTGAGTGGTGTTCGGTGTACAGATGTGAACAAGGTCGATGGAAGCATCATCGAGGATCTCCGCCAGCGAACCGTAAGATCGCTGGATCCCGTATCGGCGAGACGCCCGCTCTGCACTGTCTTTCGACGAGGAGGCGAGACCGACCAGCGTGGCACCGGCTGCACGTGCGGCACGACTGTGGACCTCAGCCATGAATCCGCCACCGAGGAAAGCGACTCGGAGCGTCTTTGCGTCCGGGGTTACGACGTTCGTTGTCATGTGAGCATTATGCGAACATGGCCAAGACTTTTGTCTATAAAAACGAAAGGGTATCTTTTCCCGCGGAAAGTCGTATTATTTGTGACGTAATGGCCTCAGGGCGTGAACCCTTGGCTCTGCGAAATACGCAGAGTGACTTATGGCTTCTCCGGATCGCCCAGCCTCGATACCGTTTGGACGATGTAGATCGGATTTATGCTGCTGTACGAATGGCGCGGAAGGAATGGCCGATGACCGCAGCAACGGGTTTTGCCGCGAGCGACCTCTTTCAGGTACTTCGTGATGGAAAACCTCGGACGCGATCGGAGCTGATCGACATCACTGGATTGTCACGAACAACCATTGGATCGCGAATCGACTCTCTGGTCGAAAGCGGAATGGTCACTGCACTCGCAGACGCCATCTCCACGGGAGGCCGACCATCGGCGCGCGTCGCCTTCAACCCGCAGGCCAGGGTCGTTGCGGCCGCCGACCTTGGCGCTACCCACGCGACGTTGGCGCTCACAGATCTCGCGGCCCAGGTGATAGTGGAGGTCCACACCGCCATGGAGATAGCAGCCGGTCCACAGGTTGTACTCGACTGGCTGACAAAGACTATTTCGCAATTGCTCATCGAGGCGGGCCGCTCACCGAGTGAGCTAATTGCCATCGGTATCGGCGTGCCGGGGCCGGTCGAACACACTACTGGGCGCCCATCCAACCCCCCGATCATGCCCGGCTGGGATAACTTCGACATTCCCGGCCATGTCCAGCGTTCCTATCCCGTTCCGGTACTCGTCGACAATGACGTCAACATCATGGCGCTCGGGGAACGGGCTATGTCGTGGCCAGCCGCCGATCACTTAATGTTTCTCAAAGTTGCGACTGGTATCGGTTCGGGGATTATTTCGGGTGGAGTGCTGCAGCGCGGCGCGGAAGGAATCGCAGGCGATATCGGGCACATTTCGATCTCTCGTGGCGCTGGGACGGTGTGCCGCTGCGGCAATACCGGTTGTCTTGAAGCAGTTGCCGGAGGGCCTGCAATTGCAGCAGAACTTCGCAGGGAAGGCATTGAGGCTTCGAATGGGAACGACGTTGTGGACCTTGTCCGGGAGGGCAATGTCCGCGCTCTTCAAATCGTCCGTCAGGCCGGGCGGGACATTGGCGAAGTGTTGAATATGTGCGTCAGCATTGTGAACCCATCAGTCATTGTGGTTGGTGGCTCCTTGGCGCAGATTGGTGAGCAGTTGATCGCGGGCATACGTGAAGTTGTTTATGCCCGATCAATGCCGCTTGCCACGCGCCAACTCAGCATCGTTCAATCCCAAACCGGACCTGAATCTGCTGTCATCGGTGCCAGTTTGATTGCGATAGAACATGCTCTAGCCCCGGAGAACATGACGTGATCCGTCGCTGGCTGGACATTTTATTCCGGGTTAGAGGAACAACTCCGATTGACAGCTGCACCATCCCGGGATGTGCTGCGTCGTCGTAGCCCATCACGGGCTGCGCGCCCCCTCGAACCTCTACCTCAGTTCGGCACGGCCGATGCACTCGAGGTGCCACTCGAGATCTGCAGCGAGCCGGTTCCCGTTGATGTTCATCCGAGAACTGTATGAACGGTGTCCGCTGACCCGTCGGGTTATCGGCAAGAACGTGTGGATAGGATCTCGATCTGACGATGTAAACACTGGCTGAAACGGACCAAGCTATACCCCGCCACCCTTAGCTGAGTATTAGCGTTCCTGGGGGCCACCGTTATTGACCTTGGGGGCCACTGGCCGATCTGGCCAATAGTGCGCTGGGGGCCACCGAATATTGCTGTTGGGGGCCATCTGCTTAGCTCCTCCTGCCACGTGTAGAGGCACGCGGCAGAAGGAGTAATCAACAATGGCACGAAGAATCCAAGCGAAGCGGGTGCTCGAGCTCCGCGCCGAGGGCATGACGGGGCGCGCGATCGCTCTCGCGCAGGGCATGTCCCGCAAGAGCGTGCTGGCAGTATTTGCCGCCGCCGACAAAGCTGGCATCAGCGGTGACGACCACGTCAGTCACAGCGACGCCGAGCTGTATGCGTTGCTGTTCCCAGGCCGCGGCGACCACGAGAGCGTGT
>Ga0247735_1000095_pt1 | contig 47835 bp, 49 predicted proteins | sample UWRJL178409R2_FD_180934 | JGI IMG/M metagenome (GOLD analysis project Ga0247735, IMG submission 180934) | Plant litter microbial communities from Arlington Agricultural Research Station in Wisconsin, United States - UWRJ-L178-409R-2 | ecosystem: Environmental > Terrestrial > Plant litter >... | reverse complement strand
TGTGGCCGCCACGAGGAAGCGACGCCGGCCTGCATTCACGCCGTCATTGCTCATTCCGTCCTCTCCCATCAGCTTTGTGGCCTGTTAAATCAGGCGTCTACTTAAATAAAATTTAGCTGTTATAAATTTTGCCGAATGGTAATGAAAAACCCTTCATTACACAAGGGAATTGCGTTTGGACAAAAAGCCGCAGCCCTTGTATTTCGCGGCTTTCACGGATGAGTCACGTTGTCACACCTAATAGCCACCTACATAATAGACGCCCATAAAAAAACGCCCAGCTCCGTGAGGAGGCTGGGCGTTCTTTTTGAACGAAGTGCGAATTAACGCTTCGAGTACTGCGGACGCTTACGCGCTTTACGCAGACCGACTTTCTTACGTTCAACTTCGCGAGCATCGCGAGTAACGAAGCCAGCTTTGCGCAGAGCGCCACGCAGGGTTTCGTCGTACTGCATCAGAGCGCGGGTGATACCGTGGCGGATTGCGCCAGCTTGACCACTCACACCACCGCCAATCACGGTGACGTAGATGTCGAACTTCTCGACAGTCTCAGTCAATTCCAGCGGCTGACGAACTACCATGCGGGCAGTTTCACGGCCGAAGAAATTTTCCAGCGAACGGTTGTTGATGGAGATATTGCCAGTACCCGGACGCAGGAAAACGCGTGCGGTTGCGGTCTTGCGACGGCCAGTGCCGTAATTTTGAGTCGCCGACATAATCAACTATTCCGTTAAAACTTCAGTTCTTGGGGCTGCTGAGCAGTATGAGGGTGTGCAGTGCCCGCATAGACTTTCAGCTTACGATACATGTCGCGACCCAGCGGGTTCTTAGGCAGCATGCCTTTAACCGCGGTCTCGAGCACGCGCTCAGGAGCTTTGGCGATCAGCTTTTCAAAGTTGATCGACTTGATCCCGCCCGGAAAACCGGAGTGAGAGTAGTAGATTTTGTCGGTGGTTTTAGCACCGGTAACGCGGATTTGCTCAGCGTTGATAACAACGATGTAGTCACCGGTGTCAACGTGCGGAGTGTATTCCGGCTTGTGTTTGCCACGCAGACGGCTAGCGATTTCTGTAGCCAGACGACCGAGGGTCTGACCAGCAGCATCGACTACGAACCACTCGCGCTGAACTGTTTCCGGTTTAGCAGTATAAGTTTTCATTATTTAGCCTCAGGGGCCGCCCTGATAAATTGAGACGGCGGATCTTACTGAATAGATCGTACTTTGACAAGCAGCATGTCAAAGGCAGCCGGCATAAAGACGCTGCCGAGGGCTCGGGTCGGCGCATCTGTCATACGGCAAGATGTTTCTCGGCAGATGGAGCATCACTTCCACCGCAAAGAGCCGGCGGATTATGCGGATTGCGAAATAAATTTCAACCTGCTTTTATGGTTCTCCCAATAAAGGAGACGCAAATGGATTACCGCCAACTCGGCAGAACAGACCTGAAAGTCAGTGCCATCTGCCTCGGCACCATGACCTGGGGCGAGCAAAACAGCGAGTCTGAAGGCTTCGCCCAGATCGAACGTGCCAAATCCGCCGGGATCAATTTCCTCGACACCGCCGAGATGTATCCAGTACCGCCGAAGCCGGAAACCTACGCCAGCACCGAGAAAGTCATCGGCAACTGGTTCAAGAAGCAGGGTGATCGCGCCGACTGGATCCTCGCCAGCAAAATCGCCGGCCCGGGTAATGCTATTGAGCACATCCGTGGTGGCAGCCTGAAACACAACCGCGAGCACATCATCGCCGCACTGGACGCCAGCCTGGCGCGCCTGCAAACCGACTATCTCGACCTGTATCAACTGCACTGGCCGGAACGCAGCACCAATTTCTTCGGCAAACTTGGCTATACCCACACCGAAGAAGAGTTCACCCCGCTGGAAGAAACCCTCGAAGCGCTGGACGAGCAAGTCAAGGCGGGCAAGATTCGCCACATCGGCCTGTCCAACGAAACGCCGTGGGGCACCATGAAGTTCCTGCAATTGGCCGAGAGCCGTGGATGGCCACGAGCAGTCTCAATCCAGAACCCCTACAACCTGCTCAACCGCAGTTTTGAAGTGGGCTTGGCAGAAGTGGCCATTCGTGAGCAATGCGGGCTGCTGGCCTATTCGCCGCTGGCGTTCGGCATGCTGTCCGGCAAATACGAAGGAGGCGCCCGCCCACCCAAGGGTCGCCTGAGCCTGTACAGCCGCTTCACTCGCTACTTCAACCCCCAATCGGAAGCCGCGTGTGCGCGCTACGTTGCCCTGGCCCGCGAGCATGGCCTGGACCCGGCGCAAATGGCGCTGGCCTTCGTCACTCGCCAGCCATTCGTCACCAGCAACATCATTGGCGCCACCACGCTGGAGCAGTTGGACAGCAACATCGCCAGCTTCGAGCTGAAGTTGTCTGAAGAGGTACTGGCCGGCATTGAGGCGATCCATAAGGATCATCCGAATCCAGCGCCTTAAGCGGTGATTTGTTGGAGCGAGGCTTGCCCGCGAATCAGGCGCCGCGGTGCATCAGGCGCACCGCGTTATCGTTATTCGCGGGCAAGCCTCGCTCCAACAGGGATCAAGTCTGAAGGTTCACAAACTCCGGGCAATGATCTCTTTCATGATTTCGTTGGTCCCGGTGTAAATACGCTGCACTCGCGCATCCGCCCAGGCCCGGGCAATCGGGTATTCCCATATGAAGCCGTAGCCACCACTGCGCCTTAAGCGGTGATTTGTTGGAGCGAGGCTTGCCCGCGAATCAGGCGCCGCGGTGCATCAGGCGCAACGCGTTATCGTTATTCGCGGGCAAGCCTCGCTCCAACAGGGATCAAGTCTGAAGATTCACAAACTCCGGGCAATGATCTCTTTCATGATTTCGTTGGTCCCGGCGTAAATACGCTGCACTCGCGCATCCGCCCAGGCCCGGGCAATTGGATATTCCCACATGAAACCGTAACCGCCGTGCAACTGCACGCATTCGTCGAGCACCTTGCATTGCAGGTCTGTGGCCCAGTACTTGGCCATGGCAGCGGTTGGCACATCCAGCTTGCCCTGCAGGTGCAGCTCCAGGCAGCGATCAAGGAAGACCCGGCCAATCTGCACTTCAGTGGCAATTTCGGCGAGTTTGAATCGGGTGTTTTGAAAATCCGCAATCGCCTGACCGAACGCTTTGCGCTCGCGCGTGTAGTCCAGGGTCCATTGCAACGCTGCTTCAGCGGCGGAGATTGCTCCGATTGCCACCGTCAGCCGTTCCTGCGGCAACTCCTGCATCAGATAGGCGAAGCCCATGCCCGCCTGCCCCAGCAAGTTTTCCTTGGGAACGCGCACGTCCTGGAAGAACAGTTCCGAGGTGTCCTGGGCCTTCATTCCCACTTTTTCCAGCCGTTTTCCCTTGGCAAAGCCGGGTGTGCCTGCTTCGACCAGAAACAGACTGGTGCCTTTAGCGCCAGCTTGTGGATCCGTCTTGGCGACGACAATCACCAGATCAGCCAGATAACCGTTGGTGATGAAGGTCTTGGAGCCGTTGATCACATACTCGTCGCCATCCAGTACGGCGGTCGTTTTCACGCCTTGCAAGTCCGAGCCTGCACCAGGCTCAGTCATGGCGATTGCCGTGATGGATTCGCCAGCGATCAATTTCGGCAGGTATTTCTGCTTTAGCGCTTCGCTGCCGTAATGCAGAATGTACGGCGCTACGATATCCGAGTGCAGGGAAAAGCCGATTCCAGTAAGACCAAGGCGGCTGATCTCTTCGATCACAATTGCGCTGTAGAGAAAGTCCACCGCCATACCGCCGTACTCTTCGGGCAGATGTGAGCACAGCAACCCCTGCTCTCCCGCTTTGCTCCAGAGCTGACGATCGATATAACCCTGTTTTTCCCATTGCCCGTGAAATGGCGCGGCCTCGCGCTCAAGGAACTTGCGCACACTCTCGCGGAACAGCTCATGCTCCAGGCTGAATAGGGTTCTGGGAATCATCTGCCACCTCTGGATGGGGAAAGGTCGGGACTGACCCAAGCCTATGCCCACCAAGCGTGCGAGGACACTGGACACATCCGACAAAAAATAAGACGATCCAGCCGCTATCTGACCGCTTTCCCCTTTCCGTATAACAATAAAAGAACAAAGACTATGCCGACCCAAGTCTCCGTGCCTTTGCGGCGCGTCAGCATTCTGGCCATCGACGGGGTGTTCGCATCCACGCTCATGCAAGCCAAGGATTTTTTCCATATCGCCAGCCTGCGCTACAGCAAACAGCTGGGCCAGGGCCGCAAACCCGCATTCGAAACCCGGCTGGTCAGCCCGGACGGCAAGCCCGTGACCAGTTTCAGCGAAGTGGTCCTGCCGGTAGACGGTACCCTGGGCCAGAGCGATGTGATCGTGATCCCGGCATTCTGGGATGACTTTGACAATGTGCGCGAACGCTACCCGCAAGTGATCCCCTGGCTGCGTCAGCAGCATGCCAACGGCGCAGTGCTCTGCGGCGAGGCCAGCGGGGTTTTCTGGCTGGCCGAATCCGGGCTGTTGGACGGCAAGGAAGCCACGACTTACTGGCGATATTTCAGCGAGTTCAGCGAGCGCTTTCCGAAGATTCTGCTCAATCAGGAGAAACACCTGACAGACGCCGACAATCTTTACTGCGCGGGGGGCACCACTTCGGCCTGTGATCTGTACATTTATCTGATCGAACGCTTCTGCGGCGCCAACGTTGCACAGACCGTTGCCCGGGACATTCTTTACGAAGTGCAGCGCAATTACTCACCCGGCCGTATGGGCTTTGGCGGGCAGAAGCTGCATCAGGACGTGGTGATCTTGCAGATTCAGCACTGGCTGGAGGAGCACTTTGCCGACAAGTTTCGTTTCGAGGATGTCGCGCGCGAGCACGGCATGAGCATTCGCAACTTCATGCGCCGCTTTCAGTCCGCCACCGGCGACAAGCCGCTGCACTACCTGCAACGGCTGCGCATCGAGACTGCCAAGGGCCTGTTGTCAGGCACTCGCAAGAGCATCAAGACCATCAGCTACGAAGTGGGCTACGACGATGCCAGCTTCTTCGCCAGGCTGTTTCGTCAGCATACCGAGCTATCGCCGAACCAGTATCGGCAGCAGTTTCAGCAGGCGGCCTAGCTGCGAAACAGTCGTAGGAGCGCTTGCCCGCGATAGCGTCAGGTCAGTCAATAAATGGACATCTGACAGATCGCTATCGCGGGCAAGCGCGCTCCTACGGGGATCGCAGCTGCTAAGGTTTGTGAGCGCGAGACAAGAACTCGTGGGACTGCATTTCAAGCAAGCGGCTCAGGGTCCGCTGGAATTCGAAGTTCAGACGTCCGCCGGTGTACAAGTCCTTCAGCTCGACTTCAGCGGAGATGATCAGCTTGACGTTGCGGTCGTAGAACTCGTCGACCATGTTGATGAAGCGTCGGGCGATGTCGTCGGTGGTGACGCTCATCTGTTCGACGCCACTGAGCAGCACGGCGTGGTAGATCTTGCCCAGTTCGATGTAGTCGTTCTGGCTACGCGGGCCGTCGCACAGCTCGCGGAAGTCGAACCAGGCCACGTCATCACAGGTACGCAACGCACGAATCTCGCGATTCTCGACCATCAGCACATCGTTTTCGATGGTCTGAGCGCAGTCCGGTGTCAGCGCCTTGAAGCTTTTACGCAGGCTTTCCTGAGCGGCTTCGTCCAGCGGGAAGTGGAACAACTCGGCCTGCTCAAGGTGCCGCAGACGGTAATCCACACCACTGTCGACGTTGACGATTTCAGTGTTCTGCTTGATCAGGGCAATGGCAGGCAGGAAGCGGGCACGCTGCAAACCATCTTTATACAAGCCATCGGGAACGATGTTCGAGGTCGCGACCAGGGTCACGCCATTCTTGAACAGTTCTTCCATCAGGGTGCCAAGGATCATTGCGTCGGTGATGTCGGAAACGAAGAACTCATCGAAACAGATCACCCGCGCTTCATCGGAAAAGCGCTTGGCAATGATTGTCAGCGGGTTGCGCTCGCCCTTGAGGGTCTTCATTTCTTCGTGCACGCGCTTCATGAAGCGGTGGAAGTGAGTACGGACTTTGTCCTGAAACGGCAGGGCTTCGAAGAACGTATCAACCAGGTAAGTCTTACCCCGGCCCACGCCCCCCCAGAAGTACAAACCCTTGACCGGGGCCTGTTCTTTCTTGCCGAACAGCTTGCCGAACATGCCCGGCTTGCTCTGGTTGGCAGCGACCAGATCGTCATAGAGACGCTGCAAATGACGCACAGCAGTTTCCTGCGCCGCATCATGAAAGAAGTCAGGGCGTTTCAGATCAGCTTGGTATCGTTCTAGAGGGGTCATATTCGCTAGCAAGGCAACAAAAACGGGCCGTCACTGTAGCGACGGCCCGACGGATTGGCAATCAATCCTGTAGTGGCGCAAGGGCCGACTTGAGGCTGTCGATGGCTGCATCGCGGGTAACAGCGTCGGCGAATGCCGGGCTGTCTGCCACACATTGGCCATCAAGCCAGACAGTGAAGCTCTCTGCTTCGCTGCGAATGTCCAGCTCGCCGCCCTGTTGTAACTGTTTGCTGATAGCGCCTGCCGCCTTGCCGTCGGCAAAGTTTCGCGACAGCAACAGTTGCGCGCCGTCGGCCGCCAGCAGGCGGAAGCGGAAACTCCCGTCCTCTTCGCGGAAGCTGACAAATCGTGCGCCCTTGGCGGCTTTTTTCTTGCCTGTGTCTGCTACTTGCACGCTGTTGCGGAACGAGCGCAGGCCAACCGCTTCGCGTAGTTCACCTAAAAACGGCGTGGCGACTGTACGGGCCTTTTCCGCGCCAGCCATCAGGATGTCTTCCAGATCGGCCGGACGTTCGATGAGGCGGTGATAGCTTTCCCGGGCCTCGCCCAGTTCGTTGTCCAGAAGGGTGAACAGACGATTCTTCGCTTCACCCCAACCAAGGCCCTGCAACAGCTCGGAACGGAACTCAGCGTTCTGTTCCGGCGTGGCAAATGCCGAATAGAGGGTGAACAGGTGCGAGTTGTCTGGGTCTTTGGCTTCGCCCGGCGCTTTGGAGTCGGTGACGATCCGCGAGATGGCGTCTTTCATGTCTTTGCTGCTGCTGAACAACGGGATGGTGTTGTCGTAGCTTTTCGACATCTTGCGCCCATCCAGACCTGGCAGCGTCGCAACGCTTTCCTCGATCAGGGCTTCCGGCATAACGAAAAATTCTTTGCCTTTGCCGAACAGGTGGTTGAAGCGCTGGCCAATATCCCGAGCCATCTCCACGTGCTGAATCTGATCGCGACCGACCGGGACCTTGTGCGCGTTGAACATCAGAATGTCCGCAGCCATCAGCACCGGGTAGCTGTACAAGCCCATGGTAACGCCCGCGTCCGGGTCTTCGCCGGTCTCGACGTTCTTGTCCACCGAGGCTTTGTAAGCGTGAGCGCGATTGAGCAAGCCTTTGGCCGCTACGCAGGTCAGCAACCAGGTCAGCTCTGTGATTTCCGGAATGTCGGACTGGCGATAGAACGTTACGCGCTCCACATCCAGCCCAGCGGCCAGCCAGGTCGCAGCGATTTCCAGGCGTGAACGCTGAATGCGCAGCGGGTCATCGCATTTGATCAGGGCGTGATAGTCAGCCAGGAAGTAGAACGAATCAGCATCGCTCTGGCGGCTGGCAACGATGGCCGGGCGAATCGCGCCCGCGTAGTTGCCAAGGTGTGGCGTGCCGGTGGTCGTGATACCGGTCAGGATACGAGTGGTCATGGCGGGTCGCTTATGGTGCTGTAATCAATTCGAAAGGCGCGGCATGACCAGATCCTTCAGATCGGTCAGCTTGCCGTGAAAAAAGTGTCCGCATTCTGCCACTTTCAGCAGCTCATGTGGGCGTGGCAACGCGGCGGACCAGTCGTAAACCAGTTGCGGATCGACCACCTCATCAGTTTCCGGCTGGATCACGGTCAGCGGGCAGCTCTGCGGCAGCGGGTTTTGCGCAGTCAGTCGCATGACCGCAGGCGCGACCATGAACAGGTGGCCAAGCTTCTGCCCTGCTGCTTCCAGACGTCCGCCGAGGCTTGCGGCGACGAAACCACCGAAGGAAAAGCCAAACAGGGTCAATGGCAGGTCGGGATGCTTTTCCAGAAACCAGCGCGCCACAGCCTGGGCGTCTTCGACTTCCCCTGCCCCGGCTTCGGACGTGCCAGCACTGGCACCCACGCCACGATAATTGAAACGCAATGTGATCAGGCCTGCGTCGCGAGCCGTGCGTTGAAGGGTCGAAACGACCTTGTTGAGCATGGTGCCGCCCTGGATCGGATTCGGATGGCAAATCAAGGCCAGGCCCGTCGCATCGGGCAGATCCAGATAAAGCGCTTCAAGTTGACCCACCGGGCCATCAATCAATACAGGTGTTTCGCGCATGAGCAAGAATGAACTCCGTGACCCCGCAATGGGTCGACTCGTCTAGCTGATTGTCTGCCAATAGCGTATCCGTGAGCGTGTCGCGGTATACAGAGCAGGTTCGAGCCGTTAACGTAAAGCAAAGCCGTTTATAGAGGAAGGACTCGTGGAACTCTCGCTCTTAGTTTGGTTGTTGCCAACCATTGCACTGGTTGTCGGTGTCGTCATCGGATTTGCGGTGGCGCGCTTGCTGCCCAACGCTGCCCCCAACGGAACACAGCGCCAGCTGGATGACGTTCAGGAGCGTTTTGATAACTATCAGAACGAGGTGGTCACTCACTTCAACAGCACGGCTAATCTGGTCCAGAAGCTCTCTCAGAGCTACCAGGACGTACAGGAACACCTTGCCGAAGGCGCCAACCGTCTGGCGACCGACGAACAGACCCGCCAACGCCTGCTGGCGGCTCTGCACCCAGAGGCTAACCAGATCCAGCGTGATCGCCTGACGCCACCACGCAGTACCGAAGCGCCGAAAGACTACGCGCCCAAGACCCCCAACGCTCCAGGCATGCTCGACGAGCATTACGGGTTGAAAAAACCGTAAGCGACTGGTCGTGGAAAAGCCCGCCACTCCTTGAGAATGGCGGGCTTTTTTGTGTCTTTCAGGATTACGCCCACCCGGTAGGACCGGCTTTAGCAGGGAGGGCAATATTCCTGACGAAAAAAGATGTGGCGCTTTTACCGACGCCCTCCCGGCTAAAGCCGGTCCTACGGGTTCGATTTATTCCCGCGAAGAAAGATGACTCGGTCTGACTTGGGACCGCATCCAGCCTTATCGCGGGCAAGCCTCGCTCCAACAGGCCCGGTGATCACCCGTAGGAGCGCGCTTGCCCGCGATGAACGATGACGTGGTATGCCTGACACACCTGCAGCGCCTGAATCGCGGGCAAGTCGGAATCCCGCCCACTCGCTCCAACGGCTCCGGTGATCCCTGTAGGAGCCGAGCTTGCTCGCGAAGAACGATAACGCGGTGCATCTGACATACCGTAGCGCTTCATTCGCGAGCAAGCTCGCTCCCACAGGATCCCTGGGTGGTCATGCCGGCAAACAAAAAACCCGCCATCTCTGGCGGGTTTTTATTTGCAGCAGATGAGGCTTAGATCGCGCCGCGGCTGCGCAGCAGTTCCAGCACTTGCTTGACGCTTTCTTCCAGGTTCAGCGACTGGGTGTCGACGACCAGGTCGGCGTTGAGCGGCACATCGTACGGGAAGGACTCGCCAGGGATGTTGTCGCCGTCAGCCGCGTAGAGGCCTTGAGGGTCACGCGCGCGGCAGGCAGCCGGCGATGCCTGGACATAGACGGTCAGCAGACGATCAGCACCAATCAGCGACTTGGCTTGCTCGCGGCCTTCAGCATCTGGCGCAACGAACGCTGCCAGGGTAATCAAGCCAGCCTGGTTGAACTGACGCGCCACGTGAGCGGCACGACGCCAGTTTTCCGTACGGCCGGCACGATCCTGCGGCAGACCTTTATTCAGGTCGTGACGCAGGTTCTGGCCATCCAGCACATAAACCGCGCGGCCCATGTCGAACAACCTACGCTCGACCGCATAGGCCAGGGTGCTCTTGCCAGCGCCAGACAGACCGCTGAATAGAACCGTGGCCGGTTGTTGACCGAAACGCTGGGCGCGTTCTTCAGTTGCGACGTGAGCCAGCTCACCGTGGTGATTGGCACCTGCGCCACCGACCGGCTTGGCGATGATCATGCCCGCCGCCACAGTGCCGTTGGTCAAACGATCGATAACGATGAACGAACCGGTGGTGCGGTTGCTGTCGTAACCGTCCAGAGCGATGGCCGAATCGAGGCTGATCTTGACGCGACCAATCTCGTTCAATTGCAGCGCGCTGGCAGGCCCTTCAGCCAGAGTATTCACATCAACCCGGTGGGTGATGCTGGCAATCGAGCCCGGCACATAACTGGTGGCGCGCTTGATGTCGTATTTTTTGCCCGGCAGCATTGGCTCTTCAGCCATCCACACCAGCATCGCGTCGAACGCATCAGTCACCTGTGGAACGTTGTCGGCATGCACCAGCAAGTCGCCACGGGAGATATCGATCTCGTCTTCCATGGTCAGGGTTACGGCCTGACCGGGCCCGGCGCTCTCCAGCTCGCCTTCGAAGGTGACAATGGACTTAACCCGGCTGCTCTTGCCCGAAGGCAGCACGACGATATCATCGCCCTTGTGCACGATGCCGCTGGCCAGGGTCCCGGCAAAACCACGGAAGTTGAGGTTCGGACGGTTCACGTACTGCACCGGGAAACGCATGTCGGTGTAGTTGCGGTCGTTGGCGATCTCGACGGTTTCGAGAATTTCCATCAGCGACTGACCGGTGTACCAGGGCGAACGCTCGCTCTTGTTCACCACGTTGTCGCCTTTCAGAGCCGACATAGGCACAAACGCCATGGTGGTCGGTTTGAAGGCGATGCCGTCGGCGAACCTCAGGTAATCGGACTTGATCGACTCGAATACGTTTTCGTCGAAGCCATTGAGGTCCATCTTGTTGATGGCGACCACGATATGCTTGATGCCCAACAGCGACGCAATGAAGCTGTGGCGGCGGGTCTGGGTTTGCACGCCGTAACGGGCATCCACCAGAATGATCGCCAGGTCGCAGGTCGACGCGCCAGTGGCCATGTTGCGGGTGTACTGCTCATGGCCAGGGGTATCGGCGATGATGAACTTGCGCTTGGCGGTAGAGAAATAGCGGTAGGCAACATCGATGGTGATGCCCTGCTCACGCTCGGCCTGCAAACCGTCAACCAGCAGAGCAAGGTCGACATCGTCGCCCGTGGTGCCGGATTTCTTCGAATCGCGGGTAATGGCTTCCAGGTGATCTTCGTAAATCATCTTGGAGTCGTGCAGCAGACGCCCGATCAGCGTGCTCTTGCCGTCATCGACGTTGCCACAGGTAAGAAAGCGCAGCATTTCCTTGCGTTCGTGCTGGCCCAGATAGGCGAGGATGTCCTCGCTGATCAAATCAGATGCGTGCGACATGACAACCCCTTAGAAATAACCCTGACGTTTCTTTTCTTCCATCGAGCCCGCGCCATCGTGGTCGATGACCCGGCCTTGGCGTTCGGAAGTTCGCGTCAGCAGCATTTCCTGAATGATGTCAGTGAGGCTGATGGCCTCGGACTCGACTGCGCCCGTCAACGGGTAGTCGCCAAGTGTACGGAAGCGGACTTTCTTCTTCACAATGCGCTTCTTGTCTTCATCGGACAGATGATTCCGCAGACGATCGTCATCGATCATGATCCAGGTACCGTTCATCTCGATGACTTCGCGCTCGGCGGCGAAGTACAGCGGGACAATCGGGATGCCTTCCAGGTAGATGTACTGCCAGATATCCAGTTCGGTCCAGTTGGACAACGGGAACACCCGAATCGACTCGCCTTTGTTGACGTTACCGTTGTAGACGTTCCACAGCTCGGGACGCTGATTCTTAGGGTCCCAGCGGTGCTTGGTGTCGCGGAAGGAATACACGCGTTCTTTGGCGCGGGACTTCTCTTCGTCGCGGCGTGCACCACCGAATGCAGCATCGAAACCGTGTTTGTCGAGCGCCTGTTTCAGGCCCTCGGTCTTCATGATGTCGGTGTGTTTGGCACTGCCGTGGGTCAGCGGGTTGATGCCCTGCGCGACGCCATCGGGGTTGACGTGGACGATCAGGTCCAGGCCCAGATCCTCGACCATTTGGTCGCGGAATTTATACATTTCCTGGAATTTCCAGCGGGTATCGACGTGCATGACCGGGAACGGTAGCTTGCCCGGGAAGAACGCCTTTCGCGCCAGGTGGAGCATCACGGCGGAGTCTTTACCGACGGAGTACAGCATCACCGGGTTATCAAACTCGGCGGCGACCTCGCGGATGATGTGGATGCTTTCCGCCTCCAGCTGTTTCAGATGCGTCAGTTTATCGACCATGGTTACTCACGGATTATTCGTTTTAGACCGGACAACGCCCGGGACGGCCAGCGGGCCGTGTTCGAGGCGGCACTCTAGCACAGCGACTGCTTCTATTCAGGAGGCTGGTTAGATCGAAACCTTCTATAGATATACCCCCTCGTTTGGGTGCTCAGACCGGATTGGGGCAATCAATGAACAAGTGCTCCAGAGCAAATCGCCGGGCCAGATAGTCGCCCAAGGCTTGCACTCCGTACCGCTCCGTCGCGTGGTGACCGGCGGCGATAAAGCTGATGCCGTTTTCCCGGGCGCTGTGAAAAGTCTGCTCCGACGCTTCGCCACTGAGAAACAGATCGACGCCGGCCAGAACTGCCTGATCGATGTAGCCCTGTCCACCGCCAGTGCACCAGCCCACACGACGAATCATTTCCGTGCCTTCGATCAACAGCGGTTCGCGACCCAACACCTCTTGCACACGACGGGCGAAATCACGGGGCATCAGCGGCTCGTTGAGGGAACCGACCAGCCCCACAACGCGAGCGTTATCAGGATCAAGCGGACCTTCGACCGTGATGTCCAGCTGGCGAGCCAATTGCACGTTGTTGCCGACCTCCGGATGAACATCCAGAGGCAGGTGATAAGCCAGCAGGCTAATGTCATGTTTGAGCAGCGTTTTCAGGCGCCGCTGCTTCATTCCGGTGACACAAGGGTTTTCGCCCTTCCAGAAATAACCGTGGTGCACCAGGATGAGGTCCGCCTGGGCGTCGACGGCAGCATCCAGCAAGGCCCGGCTGGCGGTTACGCCGCTGACGATGCGCATGACCTGCGGCCGGCCTTCGACCTGCAGGCCGTTAGGGCAATAATCCTGAATGCGGGCACTGCCCAGATAACGATCGGCTTCTTCTACCAGAGTGCTGAGCGCAACAGCCATAAAAGACTCCTGATGACGGGGTTTAGAACTGACGGGGTCTGTCTTGGAAAGACGTTCGCTTCACAAGTTCTTAATTTACAAGACACGACCTCAAGTGCTCGTATAATGCCGCCCATTATGGCGCAGATGGGCAATTGGCCGCAGCGCTGGATTACTTTCAGGATTCGCTAAATGCTCAAGGCACTGCGGTTTTTCGGTTGGCCATTGCTGGCCGGTGTGCTCATCGCTCTTCTGGTTATCCAGCGCTTCCCGGAGCTGGTCGGCCTGCCAAGTCTGGACGTCAACCTGCAACAGGCACCGCAGACCACCAGTGTCCAGCAGGGCCCGGTGTCCTACGCCGACGCCGTCAGCATGGCTGCCCCGGCAGTGGTTAACCTGTACACCACCAAGATGGTGAACAAAACTGCCCGTCCGCTGTTTGAAGATCCGCAATTCCGGCGTTTCTTTGGCGACAACCTGCCTAAACAGAAACGCATGGAATCCAGCCTCGGCTCTGGAGTTCTCATGAGCCCGGAAGGCTACATTCTCACTAATAACCATGTGACGACTGGCGCTGACCAGATCGTTGTCGCTCTCAAGGACGGCCGCGAGACCATCGCCCGGGTGATCGGCAGCGACCCGGAGACCGACCTGGCGGTATTGAAGATCGATCTTAAAAATATCCCTGCCATCACCATCGGCCGCTCCGACGCCATCCGCATCGGTGACGTTGCGCTGGCAATCGGCAACCCGTTCGGCGTCGGCCAGACCGTGACCATGGGCATTATCAGCGCCACCGGCCGTAACCAGCTGGGCCTGAACACTTATGAGGACTTCATCCAGACCGACGCGGCGATCAACCCGGGCAACTCCGGTGGTGCACTGGTCGACGCCAACGGCAACCTGACCGGGATCAACACGGCGATTTTCTCCAAGTCCGGCGGTTCACAAGGCATTGGGTTTGCGATCCCCACCAAGCTGGCCATGGACGTCATGAAGTCGATCATCGAGCACGGCCAGGTCATTCGTGGCTGGCTGGGTATCGAGGTACAGCCGCTGACTCAGGAGCTGGCTGAATCCTTCGGCCTGAAGGATCGTCCGGGTATCGTCGTGGCTGGGATTTTCCGCGATGGTCCGGCGCAAAAAGCCGGATTGCAGTTGGGCGATGTGATCCTGAGCATCAATGGCGAACCCGCCGGTGATGGCCGCCGCTCGATGAACCAGGTGGCCCGCGCCCGACCGACTGACAAGATCGCCATTCAGGTAATGCGCAATGGCAAGGAGATGAAACTCAGCGCCGAAGTAGGCCTGCGTCCGCCACCGGCGCCTGCTGCGACGCCGGTTGAAGAGCAGTGACAGAATCAATCCTGTAGGAGCTTACGAGCACCGCGAGGCAGCGAAAGCAGTTTGTGTGACAGACACATTGCTGTTCGCAGCCTCCGGCAGCTCCTACAGATATTGCGACTCGGACCTGTAGGAGTTGTCGGAGGTTACGATGGCGACGAATGCGGTTGGTCTGATACACCGCTATCGCTGGCCTCGTAACCTCGGTGAGCGCCTACAGATCCTGAGTTCCATTCAGATAAACCGCGACATGTAGGAGCGAACTTGTTCGCCAGGCGGCGTGCCAGGCAAAACACCTCGCCAACGAGTTGGCTCCTACAGGACCTGCATTACAACCCCACCAACCCATCCAGCAACGCCTGATTCTGTTCAGGCGTACCAATGCTGATCCGCAGGAACTGGGCGATTCGTTCTTGCTTGAAGTGACGAACAATCACGCCTTGCTCACGCAGCTTCGCGGCAATACCTGCTGCATCGTGTTGCGGGTGACGGGCGAAGATGAAGTTGGCAGCGGATGGCAGCACTTCGAAGCCCTTGGCTTGCAATTCAAGCGTCAAGGCTTCGCGACTGGCGATAACAGCCTTGCGCGTGAAGTCAAAGTGCTCACGATCCTCAAACGCCGCCGCCGCGCCGACAATAGCCAGACGATCCAGCGGATAGGAGTTGAAGCTGTTCTTCACACGCTCCAGCGCCTCGACCAGATCAGGGTGCCCAATCGCCAGACCGACCCGCAGCCCCGCCAACGAGCGGGACTTGGAAAGCGTCTGGGTTACCAGCAGGTTGGGATAACGCCCCACAAGGCTGATCGCGGTCTCACCACCGAAGTCGATATAGGCTTCGTCGACAATCACCACCGAGTCAGGACTGGCCTTGAGCATTGCCTCAACAGCCTCCAGGCCCACAACGCAACCGGTCGGGGCATTCGGGTTGGGGAAAATGATCCCGCCGTTAGGCTTGGCGTAGTCTTCGACGCGAATCTGGAACTGCTCGTCCAGCGCGATAGCCTCGAAGTCGATGTCATACAGGCCGCAATACACTGGATAGAAGCTGTAGCTGATATCCGGGAACAGCAGCGGCTTGCCGTGCTGGAAGAACGCATTGAAAGCGTGGGCCAGGACTTCATCAGAACCGTTGCCGAGGAATACCTGATTGGGCTTCACGTCGTAATAGTCAGCAACCGCCTGCTTGAGCAGATCGCCGTTGGGATCTGGGTACAGCCGCAGGTCGTCGGTCAGCTCGGCGCGCATCGCAGCCAGGGCTTTGGGCGATGGGCCGTAAGGGTTTTCGTTGGTGTTGAGCTTGGTCAGCCTGGTCAGCTTGGGCTGTTCGCCCGGCACGTAGGGCACCAGACCATTGACGAAAGGACTCCAGAATTTACTCATGCTTACTTCCCCTGCCCTTCGCTATCAATGATGCGGTACTCGGCGCTGCGCGCGTGCGCAGTCAGTGATTCGCCACGAGCCAGTACCGATGCCGTTTTGCCCAGTTCCGATGCACCCTGCTGCGAGCAGTGGATGATCGACGAACGCTTCTGGAAATCGTAAACGCCCAGCGGTGAGGAAAAGCGCGCTGTGCCGGAGGTCGGCAGGACGTGGTTGGGGCCTGCGCAATAGTCGCCCAGCGCTTCGCTGGTGTGGCGACCCATGAAGATCGCACCGGCGTGGCGAATCTGCGGCAACCAGGCCTCAGGATCGGCGACCGACAACTCCAGGTGTTCAGGTGCAATGCGGTTGGCGACCTCGATAGCCTGCTGCATGTCAGCAACCTTGATCAGCGCGCCACGGCCATTGATCGACTTGTCGATGATTTCCGCACGCTCCATGGTCGGCATCAGCTTGGCGATGCTGGCCGCCACCTTGTCGAGGAACTCGGCATCGGGGCTGACCAGAATGGCCTGGGCGTCTTCGTCATGCTCGGCCTGGGAAAACAGGTCCATGGCGATCCAGTCCGGATCAGTCTGGCCATCGCACACCACCAGAATCTCCGATGGACCGGCGATCATGTCGATGCCTACTTGCCCAAACACATGGCGCTTGGCGGTGGCGACATAGATGTTGCCAGGGCCCACGACCTTGTCCACACGGGGCACGCTTTCAGTGCCGTACGCCAGCGCGGCAACTGCCTGCGCCCCGCCGATGGTGAACACCCGGTCTACACCGGCAATACAGGCCGCAGCCAGTACCAGTTCGTTCAGCTCGCCACGGGGCGTCGGCACTACCATCACCACTTCAGTGACACCAGCGACTTTCGCGGGAATGGCGTTCATCAATACGGAAGACGGATACGACGCCTTGCCGCCCGGCACGTACAGGCCAGCACGGTCCAGCGGTGTAACCTTCTGGCCCAGCACCGTGCCGTCGGCTTCGGTGTAGGTCCAGGAATCCTGTTTCTGGCGTTCGTGATACATACGCACACGATCCGCGGCCTTTTCCAGCGCCGTGCGCTGTTCCGGGGTGATGCGGGTCAGGGCCAGTTCAAGACGGGCGCGGGGCAGAATCAGGTCAGCCATGGAAGCAACCTGTAAGCCGTCAAAACGCTGAGTGAACTCCACCAGTGCCGCATCGCCACGCTCGCGCACAGCCTTGATGATGTCGAGTACGCGCTCGTTGACCGAATCGTCAGACACACTTTCCCAGCTCAGCAGATGATCCAGATGATGTGCGAAATCCGGGTCAGCAGCGTTGAGTCGGCGAATTGCAGTCGGTGCGGTCATAGCGAGAGCCTCATAGGAATGGCAAAAACTCAGGCGCCCTAAACTAGCAGTCGATCCGCTTGGGCACCTGAGAATTCTGGCTATGAGGCGGATAGACGGGCGCGACTCAAGGCCGCGCAGGTAAGTCAGCCGCGGTGTCGGGACTCCACTGCATTGCGCAGGGTGTCGATGAGCGACTGGATACGAGCGTGCTGCATTTTCATGGAAGCCTTGTTCACCACCAGACGCGAGCTGATGGTCGCAATCAGTTCCTGCGGCTCAAGACCGTTGGCGCGCAACGTGTTGCCGGTATCCACCACGTCAATGATCTTGTCGGCCAGGCCAATCAACGGTGCCAGCTCCATGGAGCCGTACAGCTTGATGATATCGACCTGGCGGCCTTGCTCGGCATAGTAGCGCTTGGCGACATTGACGAACTTGGTTGCCACCCGCAGGCGGCCTTTGGGCTCGACAGCGCCGATTGCACCGGCGGTCATCAGCCGGCATTTGGCGATCTGCAGATCCAGTGGCTCGTACAGGCCCTGGCCGGTGTATTCCATCAGCACATCTTTACCAGCAACACCCAGGTCAGCGGCGCCATGCTCGACATAGGTCGGAACGTCGGTGGCACGCACGATCAGCAGGCGCACATCGGGCTGGGTCGTGGGGATAATCAGCTTGCGGCTCTTGTCCGGATTCTCGGTAGGCACGATGCCGGCTTCAGCGAGAAGCGGCAGGGTGTCGTCGAGGATGCGGCCCTTGGACAATGCGATGGTCAACATGGGAAACGTCAATCCTTATCAGGAAGCTTTTGTCCGAACGCAAGCGGCGCCGAACAAATCCTCGTGCCCGATCAAGGCGGCACAAGGTGAAACGAATCATGTGCTGCCCGAACCCGTGTACGGCCTCGGACAGCAGATCACAGACTACTAGCCCGGAACGCGACGGATCTTGGCGCCCAGCATCTGCAGTTTCTCTTCGATGCACTCGTAGCCACGATCTATGTGGTAGATGCGATCGATCAGTGTGTCACCCTGAGCAACCAGCGCCGAAATAACCAGACTGGCTGATGCACGCAGGTCGGTTGCCATGACTGGCGCACCTTTGAGGACCTGGGTACCGGTGACGATTGCAGTGTTGCCTTCAACCTGAATCTGCGCGCCCATGCGGTGCATCTCGTAAACGTGCATGAAGCGGTTTTCGAAGATGGTTTCGATGACTGCGCCAGTGCCTTCGGCAATAGCGTTGAGGGAGATGAACTGCGCCTGCATGTCAGTCGGGAACGCCGGATACGGAGCCGTGCGCACATTAACAGCCTTGGGCCGTTTACCGTGCATGTTCAGCTCGATCCAGTCCACACCGCTGGTGACTTCAGCACCGGCTTCCTGGAGCTTGAGCAACACCGCTTCGAGGATGGTTGGATCGGTGTCCTTGACCTTGACGCGACCGCCAGTGGCAGCAGCGGCAACCAGGTAGGTACCGGTCTCGATACGGTCCGGCATGACTTTATAAGTCGCTGAACCCAGACGCTTGACGCCATCAATGGTGATGGTGTCAGTACCGGCACCGTGAATCTTGGCACCCATGGCGATCAGGAAGTTGGCCAGATCGACCACTTCAGGTTCACGGGCGGCGTTCTGCAGAACACTGCGGCCATTAGCCAGGCTCGCAGCCATCATGATGTTCTCGGTACCGGTCACGCTGACGGTATCGAAGAAGAAGTTGGCTCCGTGCAATCCGCCTTCCGGCGCCTTGGCCTTGATGTAGCCGCCTTCCACGTCAATCACTGCGCCCATGGCTTCAAGACCGCGGATATGCAGATCGACCGGACGCGAACCAATAGCGCAACCGCCAGGCAGTGCAACTTCGGCCTCACCGAAACGGGCAACCATCGGACCGAGCACCAGGATCGAAGCACGCATGGTTTTAACCAGCTCATACGGTGCGACCAGGGTTTTGATGGTGCGGGCGTCGATTTCAACGCTGAGCTTTTCGTCGATCACAGGCTCGATGCCCATGCGGCCGAAGAGCTCGATCATGGTGGTGATGTCGTGCAGGTGCGGCAGGTTTTGCACCGTCACTGGCCCATCGGCCAGCAACGTAGCGGCAAGAATCGGCAGGGCAGAGTTCTTCGCCCCGGAAATGCGGATTTCGCCATCAAGACGAACGCCGCCAGTAATAATCAGTTTATCCATTAGAATCTCGACGCCAATTGGCTCAGGTGCGCTCGGCCCATGCAGCGCGGCTGAAAAATTTCATAGTGACCGCGTGGATGCTGCCATCGGCAATCCAGGGGTTCAAATGCGCATAGATCTGCTGCTGACGCTTGACCGGGCTCAGGCTGGCCAGCTCGTCGTTGATCACGTTCAGTTGGAAATTGCAGCCTTCGCCTTCAACTTCGACCTGAATCTCGGGCAGCTTTCCTTCAAGGAAGCTCTTAACTTCTACGGCGTGCATGCTAAACCTCGATTGGCGCCCGACGCGCGCGGGTCGGCCATCATACAAAAAAGCCCGCCGAATGCGAACCCCGCATAGCAGGGCCCGGACGAGGGGGCTTTAACTGTGAATCATTAATGCTCGTTAAAAAGCTCGGTCAGCTCTGATACCTGGGCAATCTTGCGCATGTCTTCAGGCATGGCACGAACGCTGACGGATTTGCCGGCATCCCGCGCGTCACGCATGAATGCCAGCAACAAGGCGAGACCAACACTGCTGGATTTCTCAACCCCTGAGCAATCAAGGACCACGCTCGACAACTCGCTTGAGCTGATGAGTGCTGCTCCCTGTTTGCGCAGTGCAGGCCCGGTGCTGTAATCAAGCACGCCCGTCAGCTGCAACTCACCCGGCGCACCAAGGCGAACGGCAGCCTCACTCATTGGGCAGCCTTTTCAGCAGCTTCGGCGGTCACTTCCTTGGCCTTGGCTACTTCGCCAGCCCAGTTATTGATGGTCTCATCCAGGTTGTTGCCATTGCGCTGCATGGAGTCAGCGAACTGATCACGGAACAGCTTGCCGATGTTGATGCCGTTGATGATCACATTACGGACCTTCCACTCACCGCCCAGCTTGACCAGCGTGTAGGACACTGGATACACGGCGCCGTTGTTGCCTTTGACCTGCATGTCGACGCTGGTGCGGTCAGCACCTTCGGACTTTTCAGGGGAAACAGTGATGCCCTGGTTGTTGTATTCCAGCAGCGCGTTGCCATAAAACTGCATCAGGCTGCGCTTGAAGTTTTCCTGGAAACGCTGCATCTGAGCCGGCGAAGCATTACGTGAATACTTGACAGTCATGATGCTCTTGGAGATGCCGTCAGCATCCACAACAGGCCCGACAATACGGTTCAGAGCATCGTAGAAGGCGCTCGGATTGCTTTTGTATTGCTCTTTGTTTGCGGCCAGATCGCTCAACAATTCCTTGGTGGTGCGATCCACCAGCTCATGGGCGGACGGGGTGGCGGCAGCATTTGCAAGCATTGGTAGCACTGCCAGCAACACCAGCAGACCACGGCGCACGATAGAGATCATGTAAAAGCTCCTCATTTAGCGTCTTTACTCACGGTATTGAGCAGGAATTTTCCGATCAGGTCTTCCAGCACGAGCGACGATTGAGTGTCGTGGATGGTACTGCCATCCTTGAGCAACCCGTCATCGCCACCGACGCTGATACCCACATATTTTTCACCCAGCAAACCGGCCGTCAGGATCGATGCAGTGGAATCAATAGGCAGGTTATCCACCTTTTTCTGCACTTCCATCGTCACCCGACCTGTGAAGGTATCGCGATCCAGATCGATCGCCGTGACCCTGCCAATCGTGACGCCCGCCATGCTGACCTTAGCTCTGACAGTCAAACCGGCGATATTGTCGAAATTTGCATAAAGTTTATAGCTGTCGGTGGCGGCACTGGCGCTCAGACCGCTCACACGCAGGGCCAGCAGGAGCAGAGCCAAAATCCCGGCCAGCAGGAACAGGCCGACACCGGTTTCGATGGTGCGGTTTTGCATCAGAAATCTCCAAACATCAAGGCGGTCAGAATAAAGTCCAGGCCCAATACGGCCAGCGAGGCATATACGACTGTTTTGGTCGTGGCGCGACTGATCCCCTCTGAAGTGGGCTCGCAATCGTAACCCTGGAAAACGGCGATCCAGGTCACTACAAAGGCAAATACGACGCTCTTGATCACGCCATTGATCACATCGTCGCTGAAAGAAACGCTGTTTTGCATGTTTGCCCAGAAAGAGCCCTCGTACACGCCCAGCCAGTCGATGGCGACCCAGGAGCCTCCCCAGATACCCACGACGCTGAAGATCATGGCCAGCAGCGGCAACGAGATGAACCCGGCCCACAGCCTTGGCGCAATGATGTACTTGAGCGGATCGACACCAATCATCTCCAGGCTGGACAACTGCTCAGTAGACTTCATGTTGCCGATTTCGGCAGTCAAGGCAGAACCGGCACGACCGGCGAACAATAAGGCAGTGACCACGGGACCAAGTTCACGCAACAGGGTCAATGCAACCATTTGCCCGACGGCCTGCTCGGAGCCGTAGTTGGCGAGAATGCTGAACCCCTGCAATGACAAGACCATGCCGATGAACATCCCGGACACAACAATAATCGCCAGGGACATGACGCCGACTGAGTACAGTTGCTTGACCAGCAGCTGAAAGCCGCCACTGATCCCACCTCGGCCGAACAAGGCGTGAACCAGGAATATTCCTGAGCGTCCGAATACGGCGACAATATCGATTGCGCTTCGCCCCAGCAGGCGAATCCGCTCCATTAGTGACTTCTTGCGCATCAGCGCTTCCCCAAAAGATCTTCGCGATAATCCGCAGCAGGATAGTGAAACGGTACAGGCCCGTCCGGGTCGCCGGTCATGAATTGGCGAATGCGCGGATTGTCAGAGCCCATCAGCTCCTCCGGAGTGCCCTGCCCCAGCACCTGCCCGTCGCCAACCACGTAGAGGTAATCGGCGATACTCGCCGTCTCGTCCAGATCATGGGAAACCACGACACTGGTGATACCCAATGCGTCGTTGAGCAGCTTGATCAGCCGAACCAGAACACCCATGGCAATAGGGTCCTGCCCAACGAATGGCTCGTCATACATCAGAATCTGCGGATCGAGCGCGATGGCCCGGGCGAGCGCCACACGGCGCTTCATGCCGCCAGACAGCTCGTCAGGCATCAACTCGAAGGCGCCACGCAGCCCCACCGCCTGCAATTTGAGCAGCACGATGTCCCGGATCATCTCTTCCGGCAGTTGGGTATGGACACGCAGCGGGAATGCCACGTTCTCGAACACATCGAGATCCGTGAACAGGGCGCCACTTTGAAACAGAACCCCCATGTGCTTGCGTGCGTCAAACAGATCGCTGCGCGACAGCTCGGGCAAATTCTGCCCGTTGACCCACACCTGGCCTGCCGAAGGCCGCAACTGGGCACCCATCAGACGCAACAGAGTGGTCTTGCCGCTGCCCGAAGGTCCCATGATGCCGGTGACTTTGCCACGGGGGATGCGAATATCGATATTTTCGAAGATGCTGCGCGTACCGCGCTTGAAGGAAACGCCCTTCAACTCGATCGCGTAGGCGTTATCGGCGCTCATCTAAACTCCTTGCGATACAGCCTTACGCTCAGCTGTCGGGCCTCTTGCGGACGACATGCTGTCTAGGTAGACCGAACAAGCCGCGAACTATACCACCGCCGTATGGCGCGCCCAATAGCGAACCCGGACCAAAGAGTAACGGCGTAATATTTTGAGACATGCCGTGCACATCTGCAGGCACAGATGTAACAGCAAAGAGACGATTACCGATGTGGACGACGATCAGACGTGAGGGATTCGTGCATTACCGCTATAATCGCCGCCTTTTAGCAGGCTGATCAATTTCCACATGAGCCAATCCAGCGACCTGATCCAATCAGCACAACGCACTATCCGCCTCGAAATCGAAGCTGTCGAAGGCCTGCTCGGCCACATTGACGCCGATTTCGTTCGTGCCTGCGAGATGATTCTGGCCAGTAAAGGCAGAGTCGTCGTGGTTGGGATGGGCAAGTCCGGGCATATCGGCAAGAAAATCGCAGCGACTCTGGCGAGCACCGGCACCACCTCGTTTTTTGTTCACCCGGCCGAAGCCAGCCACGGTGATATGGGCATGATCACGTCCGAAGACATCATTCTGGCCCTGTCAAACTCGGGCACCACGGCAGAAATCGTCACCCTGTTGCCGCTGATCAAGCGCCTGGGCATCAAGATGATCAGCCTGACCGGCAATCCGGCGTCGACTCTGGCTAAAGCGGCAGACGTCAACCTCAACGCCCACGTCGAGCACGAAGCCTGCCCGCTGAACCTGGCACCGACCTCGTCGACCACTGCGGCACTGGTGTTGGGCGACGCACTGGCGGTCGCACTGCTGGAAGCCCGCGGCTTTACGGCCGAGGACTTCGCGTTCTCCCATCCCGGCGGCGCACTGGGCAGACGTTTGCTGCTCAAGGTCGAGCATGTCATGCACACCGGCGATCAGTTGCCCAAGGTCCAGCGCGGTACACTGCTGCGCGATTCGCTAATGGAAATGACCCGCAAAGGTCTGGGCATGACCGCTATTCTCGAAGCTGATGGCCGCTTGGCCGGCATCTTCACCGACGGCGACCTGCGTCGCACCCTCGATCGCCCCATTGATATCCGCCTGACCACCATCGATGAAGTGATGACCGTCCACGGCAAGACTGCGCGCCCGGAAATGCTCGCAGCCGAAGCGCTGAAAATAATGGAAGATCACAAGATCGGTGCGTTGATCGTCGTCGATGAAAACGACCATCCTGTCGGCGCATTCAACCTTCAGGACCTGCTGCGCGCAGGCGTCATGTAAAGGAAACCTGCAAATGACCACCGACCTGCTGCAACGCGGCAAGAACATCAAGCTGGCAATTTTCGACGTGGACGGCGTGCTGACCGATGGCCGCCTGTACTTTCTGGAAGATGGCAGCGAGTTCAAGACATTCAATACGCTGGATGGCCAAGGCATCAAGATGCTGATCGCGTCCGGCGTGACGACAGCTATCATCAGTGGACGCAAGACGCCCGTGGTAGAGCGTCGAGCGAAGAATCTTGGCATCGAACACTTGTATCAGGGCCGTGAAGACAAACTGGTGGTGCTCGACCAACTGCTCGCCCAATTAGGTCTTGATTACGAACAAGTCGCCTATTTGGGTGATGATCTGCCAGACTTGCCGGTCATACGACGTGTAGGCTTGGGCATGGCGGTTGCAAATGCCGCCGGTTTCGTCCGGCAGCACGCTCACGGCATTACACAGGCTCGCGGCGGAGAAGGCGCTGCGCGCGAATTCTGCGAACTGATCATGAGCGCTCAGGGCAGCCTTGAAGCAGCCCACGCCGCCTACCTATAGAAGCCATTTATGTTCAGCAAAAAAATTCGAACCTTTGTAGTCCTTGGCGTGCTGGCTTTATTGCTGGCCGGCGTGGGCTACTGGAACATCAGCCCTGAAAGCTTTATGGATCAGCCCAGCGCGGCGGTAGATGAAAGCGCGATCGACTTTTATGCGATCAATGCTCACAGCGTTCAGTACCTGCCTGATGGCAAACTGCAGTACGAAATGACTGCCGACAAAGTTGAACATATCAAAGCCACTGACGTGACGATGCTGACAACGCCTGATCTGCAGATGTATCGCGGCACCCTCTTCCCTTGGCATATCCAGAGCAAGACAGGTGAGGTATCGCCAGGCGGCGAGCAGGTTGAGTTGATCGATTCTGTACGCGTAGCACGAACCGACGAAAAAAACCGTTCGACGATTATCACCAGCAGTCGAATGACTGTATTCCCACAGAAGCAATATGCGCAGACCGAGCAAGCCGTTAGAATCGACGGCGCAGGCGGTGTGACCACGGCCAAGGGAATGAAAGCGTATTTGAACGAAGGCAGGATGGACCTGCTTTCTAACGTAAGAGGACAGTATGAGGCTCGTTAAAACCCTTCCTTTTTTGCTTGGCCTGGGCGCAGCACTGGGAAGCGCGAGCGCCTGGTCCCTGCCGACTGATCGTGATCAGCCGATCCACATCCAGTCCGACGATGCGCAACTCGACGACAAGAAAGGCGTTGCCACTTATAAAGGCAACGTAATCATCACTCAGGGCTCGATGAAGATCACCGGCAACACGGTGACCATCACGCGTAACGCTCAGGGTGAAGTCGATGTATTCACTTCGGTGGGTAACCTGGCTTATTACGAGCAGAAGCCGGCCGTGGACAAGCCCATCGTCCAGGCCTACGCCATCACTATCCAGTACTACGCGGCTCAAGACCGCATCGTGCTGATCGACAAGGCCAAGGTCATCAATGACGGCAACACGTCCGAAGGCGAGAAGATCGTCTACGACACCGTCAAGCAGATTGTCAGCGCCGGGCGCGCAAATGGTGGCAGCAAAGTCACCACGCCGCGCCCGCGTATCGACATGGTGATCCAGCCGAAAAAGAAAACTGACCAGCAGAAGGCCCAGTAATGGCGACGCTGAAAGCCCAGCATTTGGCTAAGAGCTACAAGAGCCGCCAAGTGGTTCGCGATGTGAGCCTTTCAATCGAAAGCGGTCAGATCGTCGGACTACTGGGCCCGAACGGTGCCGGCAAAACCACGTGTTTCTACATGATCGTCGGATTGGTCCAGGCTGATCAGGGTCGAGTATTGATCGACGATCTGGACGTCAGCCACCAGCCGATGCACGGTCGCGCTCGCGCTGGCATCGGTTACCTCCCTCAGGAAGCTTCGATCTTTCGCAAGCTGTCGGTCTCGGACAACATCATGGCGATCCTTGAAACACGCCCTGAGCTGGACCGTGCTGCGCGCAATAAAGAACTCGAAAGCCTGCTTCAGGAATTTCACATCACGCACATCCGCGATAACCTCGGGATGAGCCTGTCTGGTGGTGAACGCCGCCGCGTCGAGATCGCCCGCGCCCTGGCAACATCGCCGAAATTCATCCTGCTGGATGAACCTTTCGCCGGCGTTGACCCTATTTCGGTGGGCGATATCAAGCAGATCATTCATCACTTGAAGGCTAAGGGTATCGGCGTTCTGATCACCGACCACAACGTCCGTGAGACGCTGGATATCTGCGAAACCGCCTACATCGTCAATGACGGGCAACTGATCGCAGAAGGCGATTCGGAAACCATCCTGGCAAACCAGTTGGTGAAAGAGGTTTACCTCGGACACGAATTCCGCCTGTAATTGCGCAAGTGCCTGCCAGCCCGGTGGGCGATGCCCGGGGTATTTTGGGTGATCCAGCATTAAATGCCATCACACCCTAGGCAAACACTTCGGTTTCAGGCATATAATTTGCTTATGTTGGCGCCCAGGCGCTCTGTAGTGGATGGCGCATGTGCGCCGGCGAATAAGGTGTTAAGCCCCAGCCATGAAACCATCGCTAGTCTTGAGAATGGGCCAGCAGCTGACGATGACGCCGCAGCTGCAACAGGCCATCCGCTTACTCCAATTGTCTACGCTGGACCTCCAACAGGAGATTCAGGAGGCGCTGGAGTCCAACCCTATGCTGGAACGCCAGGAAGAAGGCGACGACTTCGACAACGCCGATCCGCTGGCTGACAATATCGAGCAAAAGCCCAACCCTGACGTTCAGGAACCGACCTACCAGGAGTCCGCACCTACTGTGGATAACCTTGAGGAAGGCGACTGGAACGAGCGCATTCCCAACGAACTGCCAGTCGATACTGCCTGGGAAGACGTCTACCAGACCAGCGCCAGCAGTTTGCCAAGCAACGATGATGACGAGTGGGACTTCACCACCCGCACCTCCGCCGGTGAGAGCCTGCAAAGCCATTTGCTCTGGCAGTTGAATCTGGCGCCGATGTCGGACACCGATCGCCTGATCGCCGTGACTCTCATCGACTGCATCAACAATCAGGGTTACCTCGACGAAACCCTTGAAGAGATTCTCGACGCCTTTGATCCCGAACTGGATATCGAACTCGATGAGATCGAAGCCGTCCTCCACCGTATTCAGCAATTCGAACCCGCTGGTATTGGCGCTCGCAATCTGAGCGAATGCCTGATGCTGCAACTGCGCCAGTTGCCTGCCAAAACTCGCTGGCTCGCCGAAGCGCAACGACTGGTCAGCGACTTTATCGACCTGCTCGGCAGCCGTGACTATGCCCAGCTGATGCGCCGCATGAAGCTCAAGGAAGACGAGCTGCGTCAAGTCATCGAACTGGTCCAGAGTCTCAATCCGCGCCCAGGCTCGCAAATCGAATCTACCGAAGCTGAGTATGTCGTTCCCGATGTGATCGTGCGCAAGGACAACGAGCGCTGGCTTGTGGAGCTCAATCAGGAGTCCGTGCCGCGACTGCGGGTCAACCCTCAGTACGCTGGGTTTGTGCGCCGGGCAGATACCAGCGCCGACAACACCTTCATGCGCAATCAGCTGCAGGAAGCTCGGTGGTTCATCAAAAGCCTGCAGAGCCGCAATGAAACCCTGATGAAAGTGGCGACGCAGATCGTCGAGCATCAACGCGGGTTTCTTGAATACGGCGACGAAGCCATGAAGCCGCTGGTCCTGCATGACATCGCTGAGGCGGTCGGCATGCATGAATCGACGATTTCCCGCGTCACCACGCAAAAGTTCATGCACACCCCTCGCGGCATTTACGAACTGAAATATTTCTTTTCCAGCCACGTAAGCACCTCCGAAGGCGGCGAGTGTTCGTCCACAGCCATTCGCGCGATCATCAAAAAACTGGTTGCGGCTGAAAATCAGAAAAAGCCGTTGAGTGACAGCAAGATCGCTGGTTTACTGGAGGCACAAGGCATTCAAGTAGCCCGTCGCACAGTCGCCAAGTACCGCGAATCACTTGGCATCGCGCCCTCCAGCGAACGCAAGCGATTGATGTGACGAGAGGCCCTGTACCGACCTTGCTGATGAGGTCGTATGCAGCCCAGGTTGCTAGCCACAGCGTTCCAGTGGCAGGCAAAAGCCTGCCTCTTTATGCACTGGCAATAAGGAGAAAGCGGTATGCAAGTCAACATCAGTGGACATCAGCTGGATGTGACCGACGCGCTACGCGACTACATCAACGAGAAACTCGGACGATTAGAGCGCCACTTCGACAAAATAACCAATGTGCAGGTCATCATGGAGGTCGAGAAATTGAAACAGAAAATCGAAGCCACCCTGCACATCCCCGGAGGGAAGATCGTCGCCAATGCGGAACATGATGATATGTACGCCGCGATCGATCTTCTGACCGACAAGCTGGATAGACAACTGCTCAAGCATAAGGAAAAGCAGATCGGCCACCTCCAAGGTGCGACGGCTCGCTGATACCCCCAAAAAATGATCCGAATTGAAAACATCCTGACCCCCGGCCGTTCACTCGTGAACGCGCCGGGCGGTAGCAAGAAAAAAGTCCTCGAACTAATTGCCAGCCTGATCAGCAGAGAAGTGCCCGATCTGGACGAACAAACTGTTTACGAGAGCCTTATCGCCCGTGAAAAGCTGGGGTCTACCGGCTTTGGTAATGGCATTGCGATTCCCCATTGCCGCACGAAGAATTGCGCCTCCCCGATCAGCGCCTTGCTGCATCTGGACGCACCTGTTGATTTCGACGCCATTGATGGTGCGCCCGTGGACCTGCTGTTTGTACTGCTCGTCCCGGAAGCTGCCACCGATGCGCACCTGGAGTTGCTGCGCCAGATAGCCAGCATGCTCGACCGCAAGGAAGTACGTGACCGTCTACGCAGCGCCGCAAGTAACCAGGCGCTTTACCAGGTCGTGCTGGACGAGCAGAACGGGCATTAATCATGCGGATGATCATCGTCAGCGGTCGCTCGGGCTCGGGTAAAAGCACCGCGCTGGATGTTTTGGAAGACAACGGCTTCTATTGCGTTGATAACCTTCCAGCCGGACTGCTTCCCGAACTAGCGGAACGCGCGCTGATCAACACCGAACTGGCCGAGCCGCTACTGGCCGTGTCCATTGATGCTCGGAACCTGCCAAGCCACCTGACGCGCTTCCCCCAGATGCTTGAGGAAGTCCGCTCACGCAATATCCAGTGTGATGTGTTGTACCTGGATGCGGATGAATCGACGCTGTTCAAGCGCTTTTCGGAAACCCGCCGTCGCCACCCGCTGAGCAATGCCGAACGCTCTCTGGCAGAAGCTATCCGGGATGAAACCACCCTGCTCGGCCCGATCATTGATCTGGCCGATCTGAAGATCAATACCACGCATCTGAACCTGTATCAGCTGCGCGACACGCTCAAACTTCGATTGCTGAACAAGCCGGAACCCGGCACCGCGTTCCTTATCGAGTCCTTCGGTTTCAAACGCGGTATGCCCATCGACGCTGACCTGGTATTCGACGTGCGCTGCCTGCCAAACCCATACTGGAAGCCGGAACTGCGCGAGCAATCGGGCCTTGATCAGCCGGTTGTGGATTACCTGGCTGCCCAACCTGATGTCGAAGAGATGTTTCAGGACATCTTCACCTACCTCAACAAATGGCTCCCACGCTTTGCGGCCAGTAACCGCTCATACGTCACGATCGCCATTGGCTGCACTGGCGGGCACCACCGTTCGGTTTACCTGACCGAGCGTCTGGGTCAGGTTCTGCAACAATCCCTCAAAAATGTTCAGGTCCGCCACCGCGACCTAAGCTGAAAGGACTTTCCCTGCGATGCCCGCTCATCAAATCACCATCATCAACAAGCTGGGCCTACACGCCCGTGCCGCAGCCAAATTCGTTGGCGTTGCGGGGAAATTCCCCTGCCAGATCCGCGTGGGCCGCAACCCGGAAACCATGGTAGATGGCAAAAGCATCATGGCCGTCATGATGCTCGCCGCCGGTAAAGGTACGGAAATCCTCCTGATGACCGAAGGCGACGATGCGCAGGCCGCGCTGGACGGGCTGATTGAGTTGATCCAGAACAAATTTGATGAGGGTGAGTGAAAAGAACTCGCTCACGATAACGTCCATTGTTCTGCAAGAGATACCTATCGCTCAGCAAACATGGCACCTGTAGGAGCGCACGAGCAGCGCGAGGCCGCGATAGCGTATCCACCTGATACACCGCCATCGCGGCCTCGCGCTGCTCGTGCGCTCCTACAAAGTAGGCATTCCAGCTCAGACAGTTACTGAATGCTCATCACCCCTTCTTAACAAACTCCGACTTCAATTTCATCGCGCCAATGCCATCGATCTTGCAATCAATGTCATGGTCGCCATCCACCAGACGAATGTTTTTCACTTTGGTGCCGACCTTGACCACCAGAGAAGAGCCTTTGACTTTAAGGTCTTTGATGACGGTGACAGTGTCGCCGTCCTGCAAGGTGTTGCCCACGGAGTCCTTGATGACCTTGACGTCTTCGGCGGCTTCACTTGAGCCGTCGGCAGACCATTCGTAAGCGCATTCCGGGCAGATCAGCTGCGCGCCGTCTTCGTAGGTGTATTCGGAATTGCATTTTGGGCAGGCAGGTAAGCTCACGGGATTCTCGCGTCGAAGAGTAAAAACCATGGATTATAAGTGGTTTTACCCTTCGTCAGGGAGCGAATGTAACCCCGCACCTCCCAGCACCCAGACCAGCGCACTGGAATAGCACCTAAAGCGCCACGGAGCGTGCATATCAACACTCCCCACTCCGCGTCAGAAGCGCGCCAGTTTCAACCACTCAAGTCCGTGCGCAAACAAAAGCGCCATACCTGCAATCAGCAGAGTCGAACCCCATGCCAGACGAAACAACCGCCTACTGCTGTTGGTGAGTATTTCCGTGCGCATAAACTGCCTTGGATCTAATTATTGGAGATTCAGGCCAGCGCAGCCTGATAGCGACGAGCGACTTCCGCCCAATTGATGACGTTGTAGAACGCGTTGATGTATTCCGGGCGACGGTTCTGGTAGAGCAGGTAATAAGCGTGCTCCCAAACGTCGAGGCCGAGGATTGGGGTATTTCCATTCATCAACGGGCTGTCCTGGTTACCGCTGCTTTCCACCACCAGCTTCTTGTCGGGAGTGACGCTCAGCCATGCCCAACCGCTGCCAAAGCGGGTCAATGCCGCTTTGGTAAAGGCGTCCTTGAATGCATCGAAGCCTCCCAATTGCTCCTCGATAGCTTTGGCCACAGGGCCTTCGGGCAAGCCACCACCTGTTGGCGCCATGACAGCCCAGAACAACGAGTGGTTGGCATGCCCACCGCCCTGATTGATCACTGCCGGACGCAGTTTTTCAGGCAGTTGGCCAACAGCGGCGACCAATTTCTCGATTGGCCATTCAGCCCACTCAGTACCCTCGACGGCAGCGTTGAGGTTGTTGATGTACGTTTGGTGGTGCTTGCTGTAGTGGATCTCCATGGTTTGCGCATCGATGTGCGGTTCCAGGGCGTCATAGGCGTAAGGCAAGGCAGGCAAGGTAAAAGGCATATCAATGTACTCCGTAGTAAAGGCCGGACGTGGCAGCGGCATTGCGCTGCAAGGACGAACGAGAGTGTTCGCCGCCGCTGTTCAACAGCCGATGGGTTCGCGGGTATTCACCGTGCTCGCTGATAAAACTCAGCAGCTCGGCATAGGTTTTACTGCTATGGCGCAGTGCGGCCTGACGCAATGACGGCGGCAGGCGCTGATCCTGCACGACCTGCAGTAAGCATTGGTGGATCGCGCACAGGTACTCGGCGCTCTCCTCAGGCTGGCCGAGGCTCAGGTGCAGGTCAGCCAGGTTGTGATGAGAAATGACACAGGCGGCCACCGCTTCATCCGGATTGGGCCAGCGCTCGAACAGCACTTGAGCCAGCGCCAGGGCCTGCAAATACAACTCACGAGCGTCGACCAGCTCACCGGCGATGAAACAGTGATTGGCCTTTTCGATGGTGCGTTTCCAGTGCTCCATGGCGCGACTCCTCAATAGATGGCCGACAGGTCAGATCCCGCCAGCGGTGAGTTTTTCCGGATCCAGCAACGCTTCCAGCTGGCTGCGTTGCAGGTCGGTGTGTTCCAGGGCGACATCAATGATCGGCCGGCCCTGTTTGTAAGCGGTCTTGGCGATTTCCGCAGCCTTCTGGTAACCAATGATCGGGTTCAGCGCCGTCACCAGAATCGGATTGCGTGACAATGCCTCCTTGAGCTTGGCTTCGTTGACCTTGAAGGTGGCGATGGCCTTGTCGGCCAGCAAGCGGCTGGAGTTCGCCAGCAGCTCAATACTGCTCAGAAGGTTCTGGGCGATGATCGGCAGCATCACGTTCAGTTCGAAATTGCCCGACTGACCGGCGACGGTAATTGCCGCGTCGTTACCAATGACCTGCGCTGCCACCATGGCGGTGGCTTCCGGAATAACCGGATTGACTTTGCCCGGCATGATTGACGAACCCGGCTGCAACGCTTCCAGTTCGATCTCACCCAGACCCGCCAACGGTCCTGAGTTCATCCAGCGCAGGTCGTTGGCGATTTTCATCAGCGATACCGCTGTCCCCTTGAGTTGCCCGGAGACGGCGACCGCGGTGTCCTGAGATCCGATCAATGCAAACAGATCCTTGCCGGGCACAAACGCCACATTGCTCAAGCGGCTCAAATGACTACTGAATCGCTGGGCAAACTCTGGATGCGCGTTGATCCCGGTCCCAACTGCAGTGCCGCCCTGGGCCAAGGCCTGCAGGCTTGGCAGCAAACCTTGAAGATGTTCGATATTGGCGCGGATCTGCTGGGCCCAGCCGTTGAGCACCTGGCTCATACGCACCGGCATGGCGTCCATCAGGTGCGTACGGCCGGTTTTGATAAACGGGTGCACTTCATCCGCCTTGCGCTCAATCACCTGCACCAAGTGGATGAGCGCCGGCAGCAGTTGCTCGTGCAGCGCCAGAGCAGCGCTGACGTGAATGGTGGTCGGGATGATGTCGTTACTGCTCTGCCCGCAGTTGACGTGATCGTTGGCGTTGACCTTGTCGCCCAGCACGCGGCTGGCCAGGGTTGCGATCACTTCGTTGGCGTTCATGTTGGTGCTGGTGCCGGAACCGGTCTGGAACACGTCCACCGGGAAGTGCGCCATGTAGTCACCGTTCAACAATTCCTGGCAGGCACTGACAATCGCCTCGCTCTGCCCGGCGGATATCTGCTCCAGCTCCAGATTGGCGTGGGCGGCTGCGGCTTTGGCGAGCAGCAGCGCACGAACGAACTGTGCGGGCATGCGCAGATTGCTGATGGGGAAGTTATTCACCGCACGCTGAGTCTGAGCGCCATATAGCGCCTCGGCCGGGACCTGCAGTTCGCCCATGCTGTCGCGTTCGATACGGGTATTACTCATCGGAGTTTCCTTGTACCAGTTCAGTGAGTGAGATCGAGGGTTGCAACAGGCAGGTCGCCAGTTGCCAGGTACAGGCCTGCCACCGCTGATGGTCGGCTGGGGAGTTGATCAATGCCTGCAAGTCACGCAAAGGCCGCCACGCCTGATCGACGCACAAGGAGCGCCGGTGCCAGGGCAACAAGGTATCGCGGGCAGTATTCATGAGTAGTCGAAAGGAGGTTTCAGCGATCATGCGCTGCGGCGTTGCGGTAAAACGCGCCAGATAAAGGCCTTCAGCCAGGTAATGATCAATCAGCCGTGGCTCGTCAGGCTCAAGGGCACAGCGAATTCTGAAACTCAGCGTTCGCCAGTTCTCCAGGTGCGCAGGAAGCGGATGCAAAACAGGACCCATGACCACGGCTCATTTTGGATAATGATATTCATTATTAAATGATATTGAGAATCAAAACAACCGTAGAGGGTGAATGGTCTTAGGAATGGAAGGGGAAATATGTTGGAGCATGTGATTACCCGTGGGAGCCGAGCTTGCTCGCGAAGAACGATGACGCGGTCTGCCTGATCCACCGAGTGGTCCTTATCGCGGGCAAGCACCGCTCCCACAGAAAAATCTCGCTCATCTGTTGGAGCCGGGCTTGCCCGCGAAGAACAGTGACGCGGTCTGCCTGATACAACGCATCGACTGATTCGCGGGCAAGCCTCGCTCCAACGGGCCGAGCCATTCGTGTGAGAAATCAGCTACCGGCCACGGTCATGCGTTCGATCAGCACGGAACCCGTACGGATATTGCTGCGTAGTTCAAGATCGCTGCCAACGGCGACGATCTGCCTGAACATGTCGCGCATGTTGCCGGCAATGGTCACTTCCTGAACCGGGAACTGAATCTCGCCATTTTCCACCCAGAAGCCAGCTGCGCCACGGGAATAGTCGCCGGTTACCATGTTCAGACCGCTGCCCATCAACTCAGTCACCAACAGCCCGCGGCCCATGCGGCGGATCAGCGCCGCCTGGTCTTCGGTGCCGTGGGTGACGAACAGGTTGTGTACACCCCCTGCGTTGGCTGTGCTCGGCAGGCCGAGTTTGCGACCCGAATAGGTGCTGAGGATGTAGGAAACCAATTCGCCATTCTCGACAAACGGCTTGGCGTAGGTCGCCAGACCATCGCCATCGAACGCCGAACTGCCCATGGCGCGCATCAAGTGTGGACGCTCATCAAGCGTCAGCCACTCAGGGAACAGACGCTGCCCGATGCAGCCTTCCAGAAACGATGACTTGCGATACAGGTTGCCGCCGGAGATCGCCCCGAGAAAGCTGCCGAACAACCCGCCGGCCAATTCAGCGGAAAACAACACCGGCACTTCACAGGTCGGCACCGGCCGCGCACCCAGGCGGCTCGCAGCGCGCTCGGCGGCCTTGCGCCCGATGCTCAGCGGGTCAGCCAACAGCTCGCCCTGGCGACTCACGTCATACCAGTAATCACGCTGCATCTGGCCTTCGCCCTCAGCGATCATTACGCAGCTCAGGCTGTGGCGCGTCGAAGCGTAGCCACCGATGAAACCATGGCTGTTGCCGTAAACCCGGCAGCCCTGGTGAGTGTTGAGGGTGGTGCCATCAGCGTTCTTGATCCGCGCATCGGCATCGAACGCCGCAGCTTCACAGATCAGGGCCTTTTCGATGGCTTGCTCGGGGGTGATATCCCAGGCGTGGAACAGGTCGAAGTCCTGCTGCTCCTTGGCCATCAACGCCGCATCAGCCAGACCGGAGCTTTCGTCTTCGGAGGTGTGTTTGGCAATTGCCAGGGCGGCAGCGACGGTTTCGCGAATGGCATCGGCGCCACTGGCCGAGGTGCTGGCCGAGCCTTTGCGCTGGCCGACATACAAGGTGATACCGAAACCCTGGTCGCGATTGAATTCGACGGTTTCCACTTCTCGCTGGCGAACCGAAGTCGACAAGCCCTGCTCCAGCGATACTGCCACTTCACAGGCACTGGCACCCTGACGTTTGGCTTCGGCGATGATTTGCTCGACCTGATCCTGCAGTGCAGGCAAGGCTTGTGGGCCGACGCTTTGTGATGCACTCATGACTTTCTCCATCAAATTCTGCTTTCGGCACTGGCCGAATACCGAGCGGGCCGGACAAGAGGCCCCCGACTGGTTATCATGGCGGCGTTTATTTGCGGACTGCCCCCATGGTTGATTCTTACGACGACTCCCTCGACGGGGAGAAAAGCAAAACCCAGGTCAAACGCGAGCTGCATGCTCTGGTTGATCTTGGCGAGCGCCTGACGACTCTCAAGCCCGACTTGCTGGCCAAGTTGCCCTTGACCGACGCCTTGCGTAAAGCACTGGCCGATGCGCCCAAGCACACTGCGAACATCGCACGCAAACGGCACATCATGTTCATTGGCAAGCTGATGCGCGATCAGGATCTGGACGCCATTCTGGTGCTTCTGGATCAACTCGATGCCTCCACTCGCCAATACAACGAACGTTTCCACGGTCTGGAGCGCTGGCGTGATCGCCTGATCGCGGGTGATGACGCGGTTCTCGAGTCGTTTGTTAACGACTATCCGGAAGCGGATCGTCAGCAACTGCGCTCATTGATCCGTCAGGCTCAACACGAGCTGGCGCAGAACAAAGCGCCCGCTTCGAGCCGAAAAATCTTCAAATACATTCGTGAGCTGGACGAGAAGCAACGCGGTTTGCGTTAACTCTCGATGGGGACCCGGGCTGCAAACCAGCCCGCCCCCTCTCACCCTCAACCTCCCGTGCCGCCCACCGTGATCGCATCGATCTTCAGGGTCGGCTGGCCTACGCCTACCGGAACTGACTGACCATCCTTGCCGCAGGTGCCTACGCCGCTATCCAGCGACAGGTCGTTGCCGACCATCGACACCTTACTCATGGCTTCCGGCCCATTACCGATCAGCGTCGCGCCCTTGACCGGCGCAGTGATTTTGCCGTCTTCGATCAGATAGGCTTCGCTGGTGGAGAACACGAACTTGCCGCTGGTGATATCTACCTGTCCACCGCCGAGATTGGCGCAGTAAATACCGCGTTTTACCGAAGCGATGATTTCCTGTGGATCGCTCTGACCAGCCAGCATGTAGGTGTTGGTCATGCGCGGCATCGGCAAGTGAGCATAGGATTCACGACGGCCATTGCCGGTACGGGCAACGCCCATCAGACGTGCGTTGAGCTTGTCCTGCATGTAACCCTTGAGTACGCCGTTTTCGATCAGCGTAGTGCACTCGGTCGGCGTGCCTTCGTCATCGACACTCAACGAGCCACGACGGCCAGCGAGGGTGCCGTCATCAACGATGGTGCACAGTTTGGACGCGACCATCTCACCCATGCGACCGCTGTAGGCCGAACTGCCTTTGCGGTTGAAATCGCCTTCCAGACCATGGCCGACCGCTTCGTGCAACAGCACACCCGACCAGCCGGAACCCAGCACCACAGGCAAGGTGCCCGCTGGCGCAGGAATCGCTTCGAGGTTGACCAATGCCTGGCGCAACGCTTCACGGGCATAGCCCATGGCGCGATCGTCGCTCAGGAAATAACGGTAATCAGTACGTCCACCGCCACCATGTCCGCCCCGCTCGCGACGGCCATTCTGTTCGACGATGACGCTGACATTGAAGCGCACCAGCGGCCGAACATCCGCTGCCAGGCTGCCATCGGTGGAAGCAACCAGAATCCGTTCCCAGACCCCGGCCATGCTCACGGTCACTTGTTGAATACGCGAATCCAGTGCCCGCGTGGCCACGTCGACACGCTTGAGCAGTTCGACCTTCTCGGCGCGGGTCATGACTTCCAGCGGGTTATCCGGGGCGTAAAGCTGAGCCACGTCCTGCGAGGTAAAGGCCTGAACCGTGCCATTCTGGCCAGCGCGAGAAATTGAACGCGCGGCGCGAGCGGCGGTGGTCAGCGCTTCGTGGGTGATCGCGTTGCTGTAGGCAAAGCCGGTTTTCTCACCGGACTGCGCCCGCACGCCGACGCCCTGATCAAGGTTGAAGCTGCCTTCTTTGACGATGCCGTCTTCCAGCGACCAGGATTCGGAAATCTGCCCCTGGAAATACAGGTCGGCGGCATCGATGCCTGGGCCAGCCAGCTCGCCCAGCACTGATTGCAAGCTGTCGAGACTCAAGCCGCCGGGTGCCAGAAGGTGTTCGCTGACAGAGGACAAGTCGCTCATATTCACTCCGAGGTCTGCGCAGGCCGCAGCAATGCGTCCTGCGAAAAAAATCGCCGGTGACTGGACACCGGCATCCGCGCCCGTATGGACGCCTGTTCTTCACTGTCGCGTTCGGCCAGCAGCACGGCTTCACCCTGTGCCTGCTCGGCCAGGACCCGACCCCAAGGGTCGATGATCGCGGCATGCCCATATGTGTCCCGTGGCCCCGGATGAGTCCCGCCCTGGGCTGCCGCCAGCATGTAGCACTGGGTTTCAATGGCTCGCGCCCGGATCAGGATGTCCCAGTGCGCCGCGCCGGTAACCGCCGTGAAGGCCGACGGCGCAGTAATCAATTCAGCGCCCGCTTCACGCAGCGCGCTATATAACTCGGGGAAGCGCAGGTCATAGCATACGCTCAACCCCAGACGACCCACCGGCGTGTCGGCAACCACGACGTTACTGCCATGAGCATAGTCATCGGATTCGCGATAGCGGCCCCGGGCATCAGCCACGTCGACATCGAACAGATGCAGCTTGTCGTAACGTGCGACTTGCTCACCGTGTTCATCAATCAGTAGTGAACACGCGGTAACTTTGCCATCAGGCCGATCACTCGGTGGCAGCGGCAAAGTCCCGGCGACTATCCATAACTTGAGGTCGCGGGCGGCCAGTTTCAACCATGGCAGGATCGGACCTTGCCCATGGGCCTCGGCGCGGCCGATATCCGCCACATCGCGTCGGCCCATGGCGGCGAAGTTTTCCGGCAGCACGGCAAGCCGCGCACCGGAGGCCGCGGCTTGCTCCAGCAACTGCCGAGCCTGAGCCAGATTGCCCAGTACGTCGTTCTGGCTGACCATTTGGATCACGGCAAAAGACATGGCGCCCTCTTTATCAAAAAAATCGCAACGTTCTGAAAGGAATGCGCTTTCAGTAGGAGCGCGCTTGCCCGCGATAGCGTTGGTCCAGTGAAAAATTATTGCTTGGCCGGACGCTATCGCGGGCAAGCGCGCTCCTACAGCTTCTCATGTTTGTTCCGTGACACCCGGTGATGGGTCTCACTCTACTCCACCGCCACCTACTGAGGCTTCTCGAACGGCTTGTCGAAAGTAATCTTGGGCTCTTTCCATGGGCCTTCGACCTTGTACTGAACGCTGGCGAAACGCGCGACCCTGTCGCCCAGCAGCTTGTCGACCAGAAACAATGCACCGCCAATGGCCGGCGCACCGACGATCAACGCGGCGATTGGCAGGTTATTGGTTACCGGTAAGGTCACCAGCAATTTGGCATCGACGCGATCCTTGACCATGTCCAGTGTGCCATTGAGCTCAAGGTTGCTCGAAGGCCCGGTCAGGGTGATGGGCTTGCGGGTCACATAGACACCATCGCTGGCAACCAGCAGGCCTTTGACGCGATCGTAGCTCAAGCCTTTGCCCAGCAGATCGGAGAAGTCCAGACGCAAGCGTCGACCAATGGAGTTGAAATTCAGCAGGCCAAAGACTCGCAACGCCTGCGCACCGCCTTCGACTTCAACGAACTGACCTTGACGCAAGGTCGCATCGAGGCTGCCGGAGAAGCGCTTGGCCGAAACCCAAGCGGGCGAACCCGGCCAACGTCCGTCAGCGTTCAGTTCAAAATCTTCGCTGGTGACCGTAGGCGCAAAGCCCCAGCCTTTGAGTACATCCGCCAGATTCTTGCCATCCAGGCGTCCTTTGTACCAACTGCTAGTCGCGCCAGGCGTGCCTTCCCACACCCCTTCGCCCTGCAGCAACAATCCTTTGAGGCCCATGCTGACGTCGGAAAAACGTATACCGGTAGCAGTCGACCGGGTCTTCAAAGACCAGGCGCCTACCAATTGATCACCCTGGAAAACCTGGGTGATCTTGATGTCCATCGCTGGCACTTTGCTGGGGTCCACATCGGCCAGTGGGTCAGGGGCGTTCTCGACGACTGCCGCGTTCGGATCAGAAGCAGGAAGCCGTACGTAGAGCAGATCGATGCCAATGGGGGCGGCTTTCGCGTCCGGCAGGGTCGCGCTGCCTTTTATCAACTGGCTGTCCAGCGCCAGCGTCCATGCGGTGGCACTGCGCTTGAGCTGGACGTCGGCCTGATCCAGCGTTGTGCCCATGGCGGTCAGCTTGCCGATTTGCAGGTCGACGTTATTGACCACCTGTTTGGCGCTGGAGCCGGGATCGTCTCCGGCGTACTTGGTCAGCATGGCCTGCCACGGCGCGATATCCAGTTCGCTCAGCGAACCGCGAACCCGCAAACCCTTGGCCTCCGGCACAATCGCCCCACCATCACCGAGGAACAATTCGCCACGGCCATCAGCCAGCTTGCCGGGTGGCGAGGCGAAAGCCAGGTTGGCCAGCTTGCCGTAGCTAAAGTTGTATCGCCGCTCAGGGCCTTGCAGGCTCATGCGGAACTCGCTGTCACGGGTATCGTCAGCCAACTTGCCAAATGGCGCAGGCAGATCGATGACGGTGCCTTTGAGGCTGGAGTTGATCCGCAGTTGACTGTCGTTACCCAACGTCAGCTGCAATTGATACGGCAGTTCACCGGAGACCGGCAAGGCCTGGGTCACACCCAGCCACTCGCTGAGTTTTGGCACCGCGATCTGGCCATTGGCAACCACCCGAGTGAGGTTGGCGCCTGGCTTGCCCTCGGCCGCAATCTCGGCCGTGATCGGGCGGTCGAACGCCTGTGCGCGCACCCCTTTGCCGCTCAGGCCTTTGGCATTGTCGAAGCGGAAATCACCCTTGAGCTGAGTCAGCTCCAGTACCGGCTCACTGATCTTCAGGCGAGCCTTTTCGGTGCTGAAGTCCACGGCGATCTTCGGCTCCTGACCTTTGACCAGCGGGATGTCCAGTTTCAGCTTGCCATTTAGCGGCCCATCTCCTTGCCATCCGGCGAAGGTACTGGCGGTGCCGATAGGTGCTTCTTGGAGAATCTTTACGCCATCAGCCAACGGACCGGCGAAATCGCCGTCCACCAGCAAATGGCTGGGTTGGCCCGCGGTCGCGTGAGGAATGTTCACCCGCACATTGCTGACATCAGTGTTCAGCAGCTTGCCCTTGCTGGCCTTGATCCGCACACCGCTGTTTTCGACATAGACCTTGCCGTCAACGCCGGTCAGCTGCGGCCAGCCCGGCTGGAAAGCCAGGGTCGCATCACGCACCTTGAAGAACAGACTGATGACCTGAGCGGTCTGCGGGGCGTTCTTGGTCAGCGAGCCCTGGTACTGGAAGAAACCCTGATCGACCTTGCCGCCAACGATGGCCGTGCGCAGCCATTCATCCAGCGCCGGGCTCAGCACTGCAGGCAGGTATTTGCTGGTGTAGCTGCCATCACCGTCGACCATGCCGACGCGCAGGTCCATGTAATCTTCCTGAGCGCGCTCATGATCCAGATGCAGGCGGATCAGGAAGTCAGCGGCAATCTTGCCTTCATCTCCCAGGACCTTGATATACGGGGCGATCAGAGTGAAGGTTTCGCTGTCGAGCCGCCAGGTCAGGCGCGCGTTGGCTTTGGGGTAAGTCCAGGGGTTATTGAAAATCGGGTAGAGGTGCAGCATGAAGTTCTCAGAGGCCAGGCGCAGTTCGCCCTGCCCCAGATCGCCACTGATCGCGCCGCTCACATTTCCGGCAGCAGGCGCGCCGTGGTATGCGTTGAAGCCTACGTTTTCAAGATTGGCAGCGAAACTCAAACGCTTGTCGCCTTCAGCCTGAGGACGAAGATCCAGCAATACGTTACGCAGCGCACCGGTAACCTTGAGGTTGTGGACCACCTCCATCAGCAGATCCGGCAGCGGCGCCATGGACTCCAGCAAGGGCGTAATGGGCGTCAGGTCCAGTCGATCGGCCTGCACATGCCATAACTCTTCTCGCTCAGCCGTCGCGGCAGTCTGATTGAGCTGCACTCGGCTTTCCCAGCGCTTGCTGCCCAGGTCCATGGCCAGCGAGTTCACATTGACGTCGAAGCCTTCGTCGGTGCGGCGAAACCATGCGTTTAAAGCAAGATTGTCGATTTTCGACGCTTTACGGGCGGCATAGCCGGCTTTGATCTGTGGTGCATTGAGCCGGGCGACCGCGGTCTGCAGCGTGCCCTTGCCCCAGGTCAGCCAGAATTCACCACCGGCCTTCAGGGTGGAAACGCTCACCTGACGGGTCAGGCTTTTCGGCAACCACTGCGCCCAATCGCTTTGCGGCAGGCTGAGGTACACATCGGCCTCACCGTCCTTCCAGGCTTTAGCTTCAACTCGCGAGCGCACATTCAAGGCCAGCGGCTGCCCATCGGGCAGAGTCAGGCGCGCATCCAGACGCTGACGGTCAGAACCCGTGGCCAGGCTGAGATTGACATAGGTGAGGGTCAGCGGTGTCTGCCCGAACGGCTGCAGGGTGACCTGGCTGTTGGTCAGAGATAACCGGGAAACCATCTGCATCTGGTTGAGCAATTGCTCGGGATCAAGCGGCTTGTCATCAATGACCGGCAGACCTTGCAATGCCCAATGGCCGGCCTGATCTTCCTTCACACTCAGTTGCAGACCTTCGACCTGCACATGAGAAAGGCGCAAACCCCAGGCCAGCAGGCTGGCCCAAAGATCGGGCTCGGCACGTACCTGATCCAGACGGACGGAATGGGTACCTTCGCCGAGCATCACATCATTGGCAATGAACACTGGCGAAAACCCTCGCCAGCTGCCTTGCAGACTGCCAATACCCAAAGGCATGGCCAACGCTTCTTGCGCCTTGCTCTGAACCTCGACGCGATAACCGGCGATCAATGGAGTCAGTTCACGACCCACGCTCACGTACAACGCAGCAAGGACCACAATTAGCGCGCAGAAACTCAGGCTCCAACGCGTCAACGTTCCGAAAAAACCTGTCAGACGGCTCATGTCAGAGCCCTCGCGAACCGCAGTGCGCTACCGACGATTTGCGTGGAATGGCCCGACTCAATAGTGCAGGTGCTGTCAGGGGTTTGCTCATTGCTCACGCATATTTCTCGTTATAACGGCTTCCTTGCCGCTGGCCCTGGGGCACCGTTATCAGTTCATTCAGCAAACGCTGCTCTTCAGGACAGAGCGATTCAGAGCACCACCACCTCAGAGCAGCACCACGTCGTATTGTTCCTGGGAATACATGGTTTCTACCTGAAAGCGGATCGTGCGGCCAATAAAGCTTTCCAGCTCCGCCACATTGCCGGACTCTTCATCGAGCAGCCGGTCCACAACTCTCTGGTTAGCCAATACACGGTAGCCCACCGCCTGATAGGCGCGGGCTTCGCGCAGGATTTCGCGGAAAATCTCGTAACAGACCGTTTCAGGGGTTTTCAGCTTGCCGCGGCCCTGACAGGCATGACAAGGCTCGCAGAGCACCTGTTCGAGACTCTCACGGGTCCGCTTGCGGGTCATCTGCACCAAACCCAGCTCGGTGATACCGATGATGTTGGTCTTGGCGTGATCGCGCTCCAGCTGCTTCTCCAGGGTGCGTAACACCTGACGCTGGTGCTCACCGTCTTCCATGTCGATGAAATCGATAATGATGATGCCGCCCAGATTGCGCAGACGCAGTTGCCGGGCAATGGCCGTCGCCGCTTCAAGGTTGGTCTTGAAAATGGTTTCTTCCAGGTTGCGATGGCCGACGAACGCCCCGGTGTTGACATCGATGGTGCTCATCGCCTCTGCCGGGTCGATCACCAGATAACCACCGGACTTGAGCGGCACCTTGCGCTCCAGCGCTTTCTGGATTTCATCTTCGACGCCATACAGGTCGAAAATCGGCCGCTCACCTGGGTAATGCTCAAGGCGATCAGCGATTTCCGGCATCAGCTCGGCGACGAATTGCGTGGTTCTCTGGAAGGTTTCCCGGGAATCGATACGAATTTTTTCGATACGCGGGCTGACCAGATCACGCAGCGTGCGCAGCGCCAGACCGAGATCTTCATAAATCACATTGGGTGGGCTGACGGTCTTGATCTGTTCGCCAATCTGATCCCAGAGGCGGCGCAGATAGCGGATGTCCATGAGGATTTCATCGGCACCTGCACCTTCGGCCGCAGTACGCAGGATGAAACCGCCAGCTTCCTTGATGCCTTCCAGCGCGACGCAATCGGTGACCACTTTCTTCAGACGTTCGCGCTCGGCCTCATCTTCGATCTTCAGCGAGATACCCACATGTGCAGTCCTGGGCATGTACACCAGATACCGCGAAGGGATCGACAACTGAGTGGTCAGCCGTGCGCCTTTGCTGCCGATGGGATCCTTGGTGACCTGCACCACCAGGCTCTGGCCTTCGTGGACCAGCGACGCAATGCTTTCTACTGCGGGGCCTTCACGCATGGAAATTTCCGATGCGTGAATGAAGGCGGCGCGGTCTAGCCCGATGTCGATAAACGCCGCCTGCATGCCGGGCAAAACCCGCACGACCTTGCCTTTATAGATATTGCCGACGATGCCCCGACGCTGGGTGCGCTCCACATGCACCTCTTGCAGCACACCGTTTTCGACCACGGCCACACGCGACTCCATCGGTGTGATGTTGATCAGAATCTCTTCACTCATGGCTTGTCACCTTCCAGGCATTGCCAACAGGGTATGCCGAAATGGCCGAGCAGTTCTGCGGTTTCGCACAGCGGCAGGCCGACCACCGCTGAATAACTGCCTTGCAGGCTCTCGACGAAAACAGCCGCCAAGCCCTGCACAGCATAACTGCCTGCTTTGTCCCGAGGTTCGCCACTGGCCCAGTAGGCTTTGAGTTCGGCAGGGGAAATCCGGCGAAAGCGAACGCGACTGCTGACCACGCAGGTTTCGCAACCCTGCGGCCCCAGCAGCGCAATAGCAGTCAAAACCTCGTGCTCTCGGCCTGACAATGCCGTGAGCATCGTCAGGGCGTCAGCCTCATCGACTGGTTTGCCGAGGATTCGCCCGTCCAGTACTACGGCGGTGTCGGCCCCCAACACGCAACCTTGCTCGTCACCTAACGTCGCCCGCCCGGCCTCAGCCTTGCCACGGGCCAGCCGCTCAACATACGCCGAAGCAGGTTCATCAGATAAGGGGGTTTCGTCGATCTCGGCGCTGAGCACCTTGAAAGGCACGCCGATCTGAGTCAGTAGTTCCCGGCGGCGCGGTGAACCTGAAGCCAGAAAGAGCTGGGGCATGGGGACATCTCCGTGTCGATGATCGTGATGTCGAGCGGCGAGAAGCTTTTCACACCGATCGACATTCACGCTGCGTCAATTGATTTTCAAACGCTTGCTCAACCCACGCATGCCATAGCTGACCCATGGCCACAAAAGCGCACTGACCAGCGCTGGCAACACCAGCGCAAGGGTCGGTTGGCGATTGCCGGTCAGGGCACTGAGCCACAGCTGCGCCAGTTGGGCGAGGCCGAAAATGACTAACAGAATCAGACACTGCTGCCACATGGGGAACATGCGCAAGCGCTGTTGCAGAGACATCACCAGGAACGTAATCAGGCACAGGGTCAACGCGTTCTGCCCCAGCAACGTGCCATACAGCACGTCTTCCATCAGCCCGAGCAACCAAGCGGTGACCATGCCCACTTTATGGGGCAGGTACAACGCCCAGAATGTGACCAGCAGCGCCAGCCACAACGGGCGGAAGATCTCCATGAATTGCGGCAAAGGCGAAACGCTCAGCAACAGGCCGATAGCGAAAGTGAACCAGACGACCCACCCATTACGTCCCGGGGCGTGACTAACCATCGATTCTCTCCCGAGGGGCGGCAGGCGCAGTGGCCGGAGGCTGGGTTGCGGCAGGCTTGACGGGCGGCTTGCTGGCTGGCTTCACCACCGGCTTGGGCGCAGGTGCGGCCGGGGTACGGGTGGCTGGCACGGCCGGGGCAGTGGCAGGAGTTGCAGCAGGAGCCGCAGCACCATGGCTGGCGGGCGCAGCATGTGTGGCAGCTGGCGTGGTAGCACTGGCGGCCGGAGTGGCGGCAGGATTAGCCGCCCTCTCCGACTCTTGAGCCTGAGCAGCTTCCGCTGCGCGTTCCTCAGGTGAGCGGCCATCAGAGAACACCAGCAGCAGATAACGGCTACGGTTCAGCGCTGCCGTGGGCACGGCGCGCACGATAGCGAACGGCTGACCGGAGTCATGAACGACTTCCTTCACCGTCGCCACCGGATAACCAGCAGGGAACCGCTGACCCAGGCCGGAGCTGACCAGCAGGTCGCCTTCCTTGATGTCGGCGGTGTCCGCCACATGACGCAGCTCAAGACGTTCCGGGTTGCCGGTGCCGCTGGCAATCGCCCGCAACCCGTTACGATTGACCTGCACTGGAATGCTGTGGGTCGTATCGGTCAGCAACAACACCCGCGAGGTGTAAGGCATCAGTTCGACCACCTGGCCCATCAGGCCACGGGCATCGAGCACCGGCTGGCCCAGGACAACGCCGTCGCGCTCGCCCTTGTTGATGATGATGCGGTGGGTAAACGGGTTCGGGTCCATGCCGATCAATTCGGCGACTTCGACCTTTTCATTGACCAGTGCCGAAGAGTTGAGCAACTCGCGCAGCCGAACATTCTGCTCGGTCAGGGCCGCAAGCTTTTGCAGGCGCCCTTGCAGGAGCAAGGCTTCAGTCTTGAGTTTTTCATTTTCGGCGATCAGCTCGGTGCGACTGCCGAACTGGCTGGCTACACCCTGATACAAGCGTTGCGGCAGATCGACGATCCAATAGGACTGCATCAGGACCAGCGACATCTGGCTGCGAACCGGCTTGAGCACGGTAAAACGCGCATCAACCACCATCAGCGCTACCGACAACACGACCAGCACCAACAGGCGCACGCCCAGCGATGGGCCTTTTGCGAAAAGCGGTTTAATAGGCCGCTCCTCCGGGGCAAGATTTCAATCGGCTGTTGTTATTCATACGACATCAAACCGGCCTGGACAGATAGAGAAAGTAACGCCGGATTCTGGCGTCAGCATAGGACCTGTTGACGTTCAGCGGCGCTGAAACATCGACAACCCCTAACGCATACAGGTAGCCAAAGCGCTACCTGTAGACGAACGACTGCATGAAGAGTGCTCGCAGCGAATTACTCGCTGGAGAGCAGGTCCATGGTGTGCTTATCCATCATTTCCAGCGCACGGCCACCGCCACGCGCTACACAGGTCAGCGGATCTTCGGCAACGATCACCGGCAAACCTGTTTCCTGAGCCAGCAATTTGTCGAGGTCGCGCAGCAAGGCGCCACCACCGGTCAACACCAGACCACGCTCGGCGATGTCCGAAGCCAGCTCTGGCGGCGATTGCTCAAGGGCGCTTTTCACCGCTTGAACGATGGTCGCCAGGGACTCTTGCAACGCTTCGAGTACTTCATTGGAGTTCAGTGTGAAGGCGCGTGGAACACCTTCAGCCAGGTTACGGCCACGCACGTCAACTTCACGCACTTCACCGCCCGGGTAGGCAGTACCGATTTCCTGCTTGATGCGCTCGGCAGTGGATTCGCCGATCAGGCTGCCGTAGTTGCGACGCACGTAAGTGATGATGGCTTCGTCGAAACGGTCGCCACCCACACGTACAGATTCAGCGTAAACCACGCCGTTCAGCGAGATAAGGGCGATTTCAGTAGTACCACCACCGATATCCACAACCATCGAGCCGCGGGCTTCTTCAACCGGCAGGCCGGCACCGATCGCAGCAGCCATTGGTTCTTCGATCAGGAACACTTCACGGGCACCGGCACCGAGGGCCGATTCGCGAATGGCGCGACGCTCAACCTGAGTGGATTTGCACGGCACGCAGATCAGCACGCGAGGGCTAGGCTGCAGGAAGCTGTTTTCGTGAACCTTGTTGATGAAGTACTGCAGCATCTTTTCGCACACGCTGAAGTCGGCGATAACGCCGTCTTTCATAGGGCGAATGGCCGCGATGTTGCCTGGAGTACGGCCGAGCATGCGCTTGGCTTCCATCCCGACAGCGACGACGCTCTTCTGGTTTCCGTGGGTCCGAATGGCCACAACTGATGGTTCATTCAGAACGATACCGCGCTCACGCACGTAAATAAGGGTGTTGGCAGTGCCCAGGTCGATAGACAGATCGCTGGAAAACATGCCAC
>Ga0247735_1000094_pt1 | contig 47956 bp, 39 predicted proteins | sample UWRJL178409R2_FD_180934 | JGI IMG/M metagenome (GOLD analysis project Ga0247735, IMG submission 180934) | Plant litter microbial communities from Arlington Agricultural Research Station in Wisconsin, United States - UWRJ-L178-409R-2 | ecosystem: Environmental > Terrestrial > Plant litter >... | reverse complement strand
TCATTGCCAGTGCGAGCTCCGATGTGCTCCTCTCCCGCACCAGGGTCATCGCCTGTTCGAGGGCGAGGGCGTGCACTTTGGATTGTTCGCGACCGGGCGCCCGACGATCGTGTGCCACGCGCAGGGTGAGGATCGACGGCAGCAGCCAGCCGCCGAAGCGCTCCGCGACCACCGCAACGAACTCGCGCGACACCTCCAGTCCCTCCGCCTTCGCGACATCGCCGAGTTCATTGGGTCGCATCCGCATTTCGGCATTGCTGACCCGGGTGACCCGAAGGTGGGGCGGAAAGAGTGGTAGTTGGAGGCCGAACAGGACGAACCGAACGGTGATGGTCTGCGCGAGGATCTTCACCATCGACTCAACATGAAGATCGGAGATCCACTGGCTCGCCGCATCGGCAACGATCACGATGGGCGCCGTCGAGGTGTTCAGCCGGCTCGCCAGCTGGTCCAGGATTTCGTTGTCGGATGCTGCGGTGCGATCGGGGCCGGTGTGGGGATCGCTGTCCCCCGCGGCGAAGAGCGTTTCCCAGACGGCCCGCGGATCACGGAAGCGATCCAGGGCGGGTAGCCAAAGGACGTGGGCACCGGTGGCCTGCTGCCGGCGCGCCCAGTCGAGGGCGAGCGTGGTGAGCCCGCTTCCTTCCACCCCGGAGACAAGCGCGATCCGATCGCTGGAGTCCAGCCGGCGCAGCAGTCGCTCGCGGGCCGGCGGGGTCGGGGTCGACGGGATCCCCACCATCGCGGGGCGCGGCGGATGCGCTCGCTCGCCCTGTACGGATTCCACCAGTGTTGCCCCTCAAATTACCGACTGAGGCGTCCAACCGATTGGTCCCCCGAGCACTTTCCGACCTCTATTTTATGCCGCCCGACCGGCACTGTTGCCGATGCGGACCTCTGCTGGCCTACCGACCGGGAACGGCTACGGGATCGTGCGAGGTCAAGGCCGCGAATGCGCGGTGCCGCCCCGGCTGGGCACGCAGGGATGCCGACAATTCGCCAAGGGCCGCGCGGGGAGCATCCGGAAGCGACAGAACCTGCAGCAGTGCGGTGTGGAGTTCGTCGACGGAGGCGGTGTTCGGGTCGAGGGCGCGGCCGAAACCGCGCTGCTCGAGGGCAGCGGCGCCGGCGAACTGGTCGGTGGAAAAGGGAAGGGCCAGCAGGGGAACCCCGTTGGTTATGGCTTCGGTGACGCTGTTGTTGCCGGCGTGGGTGACGGCGGCGACGGCGGCGCCCAGCAGGGTCACCTGCGGCAGGAATTCCCGCACCAGCCACGGTGCGGGAAGCTCGCCGAGCTCGGCGCGCGACGCCGACCCGATCGCCACGGCGACGCGGACGTCGAGCTTCTCGAGGGCGCGGAGGACACGGGCGAGGACGTCGCCGCGCACGGAGAGGAAGCTGCCGAAACTGACGTAGACGACCGGCGCATCGGATGCCGCCAACCACTGCGCCACCTCGGGGTCGACCGGTTCCGTTCGAACGGCGGAGCCGAGGAATTCGTGCCGGGGCAACAGCGCGGTGCGCTCGGCACTGTGCAGTTCGCCGGGGTAGTTGAGCAGCAGGGTATCGCCGTGCTCGGCGAACGCATTGGCGCTCGGGGTCGCGGCGGGGTTGATCTCGTGCAGCGCGGCGTTCCACTCTGCGGTGAAGTTCGTACTGACGCTGTCGCACAGGGCGCGCAGCTCGGCGAGCGCTGCCGGGTCTGGAGTGAACGCGGCGGGCCAGGCGGAGGGGTATCCATACACTTCCCCGGCGACGGGCAACGCCGTCGGGTGACCGAGCACAACGTCGGCATGCGGGGTGCCGTGGGCGGTCAGCGCGAGGCGGGCGCTGAAGGCGAGGTGGTCAATGATGATGTGGTCGGCACCGACCTCCTCGACCACCGTGTGCACCGCACGCGCGGTGTTCACCGGGTCCCACATCAGGTCGTTGCTGCGTGCTGCGGCCTGGAACCTCATGGTCTCGACGAGACCGTGGCGGGTTGCTTCGAAGAAGCCGCGCAGGGCGTCGTCCTCACCGGTCGGCTGGTTCTCGGCGCGGATGACCCCGGGGTTCGATCCGCGGCCTAGTTGCAGGTTGATGCGTTCGAAGCCGAACGCGTCCACGATCGACGCGGTCGCCGGGCCCGTGGCTACCACCACCCGCTCCCCCGCTTCCGCGAAAGACGTGCCGAGGGTGGCCAGCGGCAGCAGGTGTGAGGCGTAGTCGGGGCTGATGATAAGCAGGGTCATCGTGAGGACGAGCTCCAGGTTTCGAATTCGGGTTCGGAGTGGGTTCCCACACCGGCGTACACAGTGCCGAGCGCGGTGGCCATGGCCTGGATGGTGAAGTCGCGGGAGACCGTCTCGCGGGAGCGTTCGACCCGGGCGGTCGAGGTTTCCGCGTCGACCGCATCGAGGGCGGACACCATCGCGCTGGCGAGCATCCCCACGTCGGAGGTGCGGGTCAGGAACCCCGTTATGCCGTTCTCCACGTAGGTCGCCGGTCCGCCGCCGGCGGGGGCGACCACCATCAGCCCCGCTGCCATCGCCTCGAGCAGTGCGATTCCGAATTCTTCTTTCAGGCTGCCACAGACGTAGGCACCGCCGGCGGCGTTCAGCCCGGGCAGGCCGAACCGGGCGGCGGCGACCCAGCGGGCGACGGTGTCGTTGGGCCGGTGGCCGCTCAGCAGCAGTCCGTGCTGCTCACGCTGGTCCTCCGGCACGATCCCGTTAATGAGCTCGAGCTGTTCGCGCTCGTCATCCGAGGGACTGAGAAGGTTGCCACCCACAATGAGCAGGTTCGCCCGCTCCCGCAGGGGGCCGGACGCCCAGGCCTCGACGATGGTCGCCATTCCCTTGACGCGGTGCATCCGGCCAACGCTGAGCAGAAGGGGGAGGTGGCGGCGGCCTTCGGGAATCTGGGTGAGGATGCCGCGCAGTTCGGTGAGCGGTTCCGTCGCTTCCGCGCCGGTGGCGTGAGCCTGCGCTTCGGAGACGGCCCGGTCGACCACGGCAAGGTCGATGCCCTCGGGAACGATGGAGTGCCGTTCTGGATGTGCCGTGATGTCGATGCCGACCAGTTCCTTCATGTCACGCTGCAGGTCGGGGCGCGGGAACAGTACCGTGTGCTCGGCGTCGGCGGCCAGGCGCTGCACAAGACGGGTGCGGAACCAGTAGTGCTCCCGCTCGTCGATGCTGCCGAAGTTCTCCCGGGTGAGGGCGCCGGAAAGCTCCAGCGAGTTGATGATCGCGTGCGGGTCGGGGGCGACGGTGAACACAACGGGGATCCCGAGATCGCGGGCGACGTTGGAGGCGGCGAGGCTTCCCACGTCCGCCATCCGCAGGTGCAGGACGTCGACGGTGCCGGTTGCCCGCAGCACCCGGCGGATGCCGCGTTCCGCAGCGACCCGAAGCGGCCAGGCTTCGGAAGAGGCGACGGGGTCGCTGAGCAGCGGGACCGATGCATAGGCGTGGCCGCGCACGGTCGAGCCGACCTGCGAGAGGCTGTCGAGCGCATCGGCGGCGCTGCCGCGGGACATGGTCACCACGCGCTGTACCTCGTTGCGCTCCCGGGGGCTGAGGGCCTCAGAACCGTCGAGTTCCGCCGTCGCGGTGAGCGCATTGCCGAGGCGCACCAGCAGCGTCGCAATCCCGCCGTTGTCCCCACTGCCTGCCCTGGTGAGCTGCGGGTCGATATCTGCGTGCAAAAACATCTGGGCGACCGTGAGACCGGTCTGCCACGGAGCGCGCGGGGTGGGGCTCGCGGTGAGGTCAACGAGGGCGAGCCGCGCGACATCGGCGATGTAACCGGCGCCGCCAGCAAGACGGCCGACCAGGTCGACCACGGCGGCCTGCCCGGTGCGTTCGCCGAGCCCGGCGATGGCAGCAACCCGCACCGTTTCCGGTTCGTTGGAATCGGCGGCGATCCGGGTGAGGGCGCTGGTGGCAACCCGGCCGCGGAGAACCCCAAGGGTCTCGACGAGACGGTAGCGTGCGCCAGGCTCGGCCACTCCGAGCAGCGCGCTTTCAACACCGACCGCGACCAGGTCCTCGGTGGACGTCGACCACTGCTGCAACGTGCGCTGGGCGAGCATCCCACTGAAACCCCCGTCGACGACGGTTCTGATCAGCCGCGCGATGGTGTCCGCGCGCGGAAGTCGCGCACCGAATGCCCAGGCGGCGTGTTCACGCAGGTAGAGCCGGTCGCTGGAGAGCAGGCCGGACAACACATCGTCGGCTTCGTTGTCGAAAACCTGGGCGAGGGCGTGCACCGCGGCGATGGCGGTGAGCTGGTCGTCACCACCGAGGGCCCCGGCGAGGACCCGCACGGTGCGGACGCCGGCGTTGCGACTGGCAACAAACGCCAGGTCGTCGGCCGCTCGCATCACGTCAACGATGTGGTGGGTGTTGCGAAGGTCATCGAGGGAAGTTTGGATGCCCATGGTGTTTCCGTTCTTGGCCAAGCGCGGTGCGCGCCGTAGTCGGGCGCGCGGTGTGCGTGGTGCCCCACGCTGTAGTCGGGATGGTGTGGAAAAGTCGCCAGAGTCGCTTCGTTGCGAACCCGCGAAATGGTGGGTGTGTACTGCTGTTTTTTTATCGGGCCGGCCTGCTGAGCTGGCGCTCGCCGAACGGGCTTGCCCGGGATCCACTGTGACGCCCCGAGGTGAACGAACACTGTGTGTTTTCTTGGGCATTGCTGAGGATGCTTCGACGGTGGTGGTGCGGCACACCGACTTCCGCACCGCGGCCGGCCGGGCGGGCGGGCCTGGAAGAGGAACTGCAAAGGCCTGCGTCCACAAGGGACGCAGGCCTGAGAATCGGGATGGACGAGTTTTTCGCCTCCCGGGTTGTTCAGCGCAAAATACTAGGCGGCAACAATCGTGGCCAGAACGCCGTCAAGGACGTCGGATGCTTCTTCGCCGGTCGACTTCTGTGCGAGAGCCAATTCGGAGATGAGGATCTGGCGTGCCTTGGTGAGCATGTTCTTCTCGCCCATGGAGACACCGGACACGTGGTCACGGCGCCACAGGTCACGGACGACCTCGCTGATGCGGTAAACGTCTCCGCTCCCCATCTTTTCCGAGTTCGCCTTGAAGCGGCGCGACCAGTTGGCCGCCTCCTCTTCGACGTCGCTGCGCAGGACAGCGAACACGGCCTCGACGCCCGCGCTGTCGATGACGTCGCGAACACCAACAAGCTCAGCGTTGTCGATCGGCAACTCAATGGCCAGGTCACTTTGGTGGACGTTCAGAGTGATGTATCTTTTTTCAACACCCTTGATGGTGCGGGTGGTGACTGCGGTGATCGTTGCAGCGCCGTGGTGGGGGTAGACGACTGTCTCGCCAACTTCGAAAATCATCTGATTTCTGCCTTTGATCTTTAGTAGTAAGTTCTGTGTGGAGCTATCCGCACGAAGGGTTAACCGGCTGTTCGGGCAATAGCCAAAAATTCAAGCACGGTCAGTTCCTCGCCACGGGCCGTCGGTGCGAGTCCAGCTGCTTCAATGCGTGCGGATGCTGTTGCCGAGTCCCCAAGGACCACGGACAGAGCTTGCCGCAGCATCTTCCGCCGCTGCTGGAAGGCAGCGTCCACGAGAGCGAATGTTGCAATGCGCTCGTTTTCGGTGCCCGGCAGTTCGCGCCGTTCGAACCCAACGAGGATGGAATCCACGTTCGGTACAGGCCAGAATACCTGACGTGAGACCTGTCCCGCAGTTTTCCATTGCCCGTACCATGCCGCTTTCGCGCTTGGCGCACCATAAACCTTCGATCCGGAGGGCGCAGCGAGCCTCTGGCCGACCTCGGCCTGCACCATCACAAGCGCGCTTTCTAGGGACGGGAAGGTCTCCAGGAAGTGTAATAGCACCGGCACAGACACGTTGTAGGGCAGGTTCGCTACCAGCACAGTCGGGTTTTCTGGAAGCTCGTTGATGACCATGGCATCTTCGGTGATCACGGTCAGCCGCGCACCGGGCTGGAGCTGTTCCACGGTCAGCGGCAATTGCGCCGCGAGCCGCTTGTCGATCTCGACGGCGACCACTTCCGCGCCCGTCTCAAGCAGGCCGAGGGTCAAGGAGCCGAGGCCGGGGCCGACCTCCACCACGGTGGTTCCGGCGGTCACACCGGAGACGCGGACAATTCGCCTGACGGTGTTCGCGTCGATAACAAAGTTCTGCCCCAACTTTTTGGTCGGTTGGATTCCGAGCAGGTCGGCGAGGTCACGGATCTCAGCGGGTCCAAGCAGACTCATACGGAAATCCCGCCATTAAAGCCCTCGGTCAAGGGACTCGGCGGCTCGGTGACGGATTCAGCGTCCCACAATCCGTACACCTCCTCGGTGTTGGAAGTGATGAGGGCGGCGAGCATGGAGACGTCCGTTCCGAGGTGGGCGGCCATTGCGCGCAGGGTGTGGGGAATCAGGTATGGGGAGTTGGGGCGCCCGCGGAACGGTACCGGGGTGAGGAACGGTGCATCCGTTTCCACCAGTACGAGGCGCCGCGGGACCAGGTCGAGGGCGTCGCGCAGGTTGTGCGCATTTTTGAAGGTGAAGGTGCCGGAGAACGACAGGTACCAGCCGTTGTCCGCGCAAATCTGGGCCAGCTCGGCATCACCGCTGAAGCAGTGGAACACCGTGCGTTCTGGAGCGCCGACACGCAGCAGGGTCTCGACAACTTCCGCATGGGCGTCGCGGTCGTGGATCTGCAGCGCGAGGCCGTTCTGCTTCGCGATTTCGATGTGCGCCTCGAACGAGCGGAACTGGGCGTCGCGCCCATCTTCGCCCGTGCGGAAAAAGTCAAGCCCCGTCTCACCGATGGCCCGCACGCGCGGCCGGGAGGCAAGTTCGTTGATTTCGGCGAGGGCATCGTCGAGGGTTCCCTCGGCGGCGTAGCGGGGTGCTTCGTTGGGGTGCAGGGCGACGGCGGCAAGCACGCGGGGTTCGCGCGCGGCGATCTCTGCCGACCAGCGGGACGTCTCAAGGTCGTTTCCAACCTGCACAACCCCACGAACGCCGACGCTGGAGGCGCGGTCGAGCTGCTCACGATAGTCCAGCGGGTTATCACCGTCGCTGATCTCGAGGTGGGTGTGGTTGTCGTAAATTCCCACAACCAGTGCTTCGGGAAGCGGCGGGTACTCGAGGTTGCGGGTTTGCCCACCCGCGGGTTCTGTGGTGCGGGAGCGAACGTGGTTGGCCGGTTCGGTCATCGTTGTACCTCTTTGGTGCACTCGATTGCGGGGTCGAAACGCGCCGTGGTGCCGCGACCACCGGTAAACCGGCAACCGCGGCGATCCGCCAGGGAGCGATTTCCGCTCACTCGGGAGCTGCTAGTCAATCAGCGGTCCCGGCTTGTTCGATGCGGGGGAACAGTGCTTCCAGAGTGCCCACTGTGGAGCCGGCAGGCAACTGACCCCAGGTGCCGGCGTCCGGAAGGTTCTGGTCTGCCAACTCGCCAAGGCCGGCTGCGGCGCCGAGCGCGGTCCACAGTTTTGCGGTGGCGTCCGGGATGACCGGGGACAGCAGCACGGCGAGGGCGCGCAGGCCCTCGATCGCGGTGTACAGCACGGTGCCGAGGCGCTCGCGCGTCTCGTCGTTTTTGGCAAGGACCCAGGGCTCCTGGATCGTGATGTAGCCGTTCAACTCTTCGACGATGGTCCAGATCGCAGCAAGCGATTCGTGGATGGCCAGGCGCTGAATGGCAGCATCCGCATTGGCAGCAGCATCCGCTACAACCTTCTGCACCTTGAGGTCGTCGGCACTGTACTCGGCGGGTGTCGGCACAACCCCGTCGTAGTAGCGATTGACCATGGCGATGGAACGTGAGGCGAGGTTGCCGAAGCCGTTGGCGAGCTCGGACTGGTAGCGGGCGCTGAGGTCTTCCCAGCTGAACGAGCCGTCCTGGCCGAAGCTGATGGCGCGCATGAAGTAGTAGCGGAACGCGTCGATACCGAAGGTGTCGGTGATCTGCTGCGGCGCGATGCCGGTCAGCTTCGACTTCGACATCTTTTCGCCACCAACAAGCAGCCAGCCGTGGCCGAAGACCTGCTTCGGCGGCTGCAGGCCCGCGGCCATCAACATGGCCGGCCAGATCACGGCGTGGAACCGGGCGATGTCCTTGCCAACAAGCTGGGTGGCGGGCCAGCGACGGTTGAAGTTCGCCTCGTCCGTGCCGTAGCCGATCGCGGTGATGTAGTTCAGCAGTGCATCGAACCAGACGTAGAGCACGTGGCTGTGGTCCCACGGGATCTTGATTCCCCAGTCGAAACTGGAGCGGGAGATCGACAGGTCACTGAGACCGTTTTTGACAAACGAGATGATCTCGTTGCGCACGCTCTCCGGCTGGATGAAGTTCGGCTGGCTTTCGTAGAGGTCCAGCAGGCGCTGCTGGAAGTCGCTCATCCGGAAGAAGTAGTTGGTCTCTTTGAGGATCTCGATCGGGCGGCCGTGGATCTTGCAGACCAGCTGGCCGGCGAAGTCACCCGTCTCGGTTTCCATCAGGTCATCGAGCTGCTTGTACTCTTCACAGCCGACGCAGTAGTACCCCTCGTAGTCACCCGAGTAGATGAACCCGTCATCGTGCAGCTTCTGCAGGAAGATCGTAACGGCGGCCTCGTGGCGCTCATCGGTGGTGCGGATGAAATCGTCGTTGGCGATGTTGATCGTTTTGAGCAGCGGCAGCCACGAATCGTTGACCAGTTTGTCGGCCCACGCCTTCGGGGTGGTGTCATTCGCCACCGCCGTGCGCAGGATTTTTTGCCCGTGCTCGTCGGTGCCGGTGAGCAGCCAGGTGTCGTCTCCGCTCTGGCGGTGCCAGCGTGCAAGGACGTCTGCGGCGACTTCCGTGTACGCGTGGCCAATGTGGGGCACATCATTCACATAGAAGATGGGCGTCGCAATATAGAAAGAATCGCCAGCGGACATGAGGACCAGTCTAAAGGCCAGCGGATGCTGCCCCTGTCCCGTTACGGCGCCGGTCGCACTTCGAGCACAATCTTGCCAAGACCGTGGCCCTCGGCAAGCCGGTCGTAGGCTGCCCGCACCTCGGCCAGCGGGAAGCGGGCATAGACGGGGAGGGAGATTTCGCCGCGCGCCATCCGGGCGGCAAGTTCGGTGAGTACCTGGCGCGGATCGACCGTTCTCATCCCCTCGGCCTTCGCCCCGACCTCTGCGGCGGTTTCCCAGTCGATGATCGTGTTGATCCGGTCCAAGGGAACGCCGAGTTCCACGGCCGCGGCGATGTTGCCGTCGCCGTGGGTGTCGATGTACGCCGAAACGCCGTCGGGCACCAGCTGGCGGATGCGCTCCACCATCCCGTCGCCATACCGGACGGTTTCGATGTCCAGCTCGTGGAAGAACCCGTCATTCGCATCACCGACGGTCGCGATGACTCGCGCGCCGGCGTGCTGGGCGAGCTGGGCGGTGAGGGTTCCCACTCCCCCGGCTGCACCGGCGACAACCACGGTGTCCCCGGGTTTTACCCCGACCGCGCTGATACAGGCCGCCGCCGTTGTACCGGCGACGTAGAGGGCGCCGGCCTCGTCCCAGGACAGGCTGTCCGGTTTGATGATCACCCGCTCGGCGGGGACAACCACAAACTCGGCCTGGGAATTGCGCCCGTCTGTGAAGCCGATGACCTCATCACCGACCGCGACGGAGTCGACACCGTCGCCAAGAGCATCCACCACCCCGGCAAAATCGCTGCCCTGTCCTTCAGGGAAATGGGCGGGGAACAGGGAGTCCATGTAGCCACGGCGAATCGCGGCCTCGCCCGGATTGATCCCGGCGGCGACAACCGACACCCGCACCTCTCCGGGCCCAGGAACCGGCAACTCGACGTCCACAACCTGAAGGACGTCGGATTCGCCATAGGACTCGAATTGCACGGCTTTGGGCATCGGAGGCTCCTTGTCTCGCGTCGCCGCGAAGCAGGGGCGACGGGTCGGTGATCACTCCCAGTCTTGATACCCGGCCGGGCGGTCGTCAACGGGCGGCGATGCGCCGGAGCCTGGTCTATCGTGCGGCGAGCGCACCCTCATACAGGTCGCGACGGCTCAGACCGGTGGCTTCGGCGACTTCGGTGGATGCTTCCTTCAGCCGGGATCCCTCCGCCACCAGCGCGAGCACCTGGGCGATGCCGGTGGGCAGGTCGGAGGTTGCCGGGGCCGCTCCTTCCACAACGATGCAGATCTCCCCGCGCGCCCCGTCAGCGAATTTCGCCGCGAGTTCGGCGGCGGTGCCGCGGGCGACCTCTTCGTGCAGCTTGGTCAGTTCCCGGCACACGACCACGCGGCGTTCGGTTCCGAGCGCTGTGGCGATGTCGGCGAGGGCGTCGCCGAGCCGGTTGGGGGATTCGAAAAAGACCATGGTGCGCTCTTCCCGCGCGAGGGTCTTGAAGTAGGCCACACGGGACTTGCGCGGGAGGAAGCCCTCAAAGCTGAAGCGGTCGGTGGGAAGTCCTGAGACGGCGAGCGCCATCAGCACGGCACTCGGCCCCGGCAGTGCGGTGACGGTCACGCCGGCTGCTGCGGCAGCGGCGACCAGCGGGAAGCCGGGGTCGCTGATGGCGGGCATACCGGCATCCGACAGCACAAGGACGTCGGATTCGCGGGCCATCTCCACAATTTCTGAGGCCTTCTCCACCTCGTTGTGTTCGTGCAACGCGATGAGCCGCGGCCGGTTCTCGATGCCGAGCGCCCGCATCAGGTGGATGGTGTTGCGGGTGTCCTCCGAGGCGATCACCTCGGCATTGGTCAGTGCTTCGATGAGTCGGCGCGAAGCATCGCCGAGGTTTCCAATCGGCGTTGCAGCGAGGATGATCACCGGGACATTCTTTCACGCGGCCGGCACGCCCTTACGATTGCACAGTGGATAGCAGGAGCGACGGCAGGTTTGAGGCGATTCTGACGACCGATCCGACACCCGGCGAAGCCCAGGCGGAAGCACCCGCGGGCCCGGTAGGAACAACCGTGCGCCCGTCCCGCGGTCGCGGTGGCAGCCACCGGGGTGTTGAGACCGCACCGTTGCTTGACCGTTTGTGGGATCGACTGGCAACCACCCCGCGTCGCGCGCTCCTCGTCCGGTGGATCGGACCGGTTCTGGTGGTGCTGCTCGCCGCAGCCGCCCGCCTGTGGCACCTCGCCAGCCCGCATTCCCTGGTGTTCGACGAGACCTTCTACGTCAAAGACGCCTACACACTGCTGAACCTCGGCTACGAGTCCACCTGGCCGACGGATCCCAATGCGGCCTTCGAGGCGGGCGACGTCAACACCTTCCTGACCGAGGGCTCCTTTGTGGTGCATCCACCGCTGGGCAAGTGGCTGATCTCGCTCGGTTTCCTTGTGTTTGGGGCCGAGAACTCGCTGTCCTGGCGAATCTCGACGGCCGTGATCGGCATTCTCGCGGTGATCCTGGTGATGATGATCGCGAAGGGGTTGTTCCGCTCCACCTTCGTCGCCACTGTCGCCGGCCTGCTGATGGCGATCGACGGGAACGCGATCGTGATGAGCCGCGTCGCGCTGCTCGACAACTTCGGGATGTTTTTCAGCCTGCTCGGCTTCGGGGCGATCCTGCTCGACAGGTCGCACAGTGCCGTGCGGCTGGCCAGGTGGATCGCCGACCGCGACCGCACCAACCGGAGCATCCACTGGGGGCCGGCGTTGTGGTTCAGGCCCTGGCTGATCGCCGCGGGAATCTCCTTCGGCCTGGCGTCGGCGGTCAAGTGGAACGGCCTGTACTTTTTGGCGGCCTTCGCCGTCTACACCCTGGTGGTCGACGCGATCGCGCGCCGCAATGCCGGGGTTACCTTCTGGGTCAGCGGCACCATCTGGAAGCAGGCCCCGGTCAGTTTCTTGCTCACCGTGCCGGTCGCCCTCCTCACCTACCTGTCGACGTTCGCCGGCTGGTTCCTGACCAGCGGCGGTTATGGTCGTGGCTGGGCGGACCAGGGCACCAACGCCTGGCAGGGCGCGTTCGCCTGGGTTCCCCACGCGTTCCAAAGCTTCCTGCACATGCAGCAGGACGTGTACAACTACCACGTCAACGAGCACAGCGAACATCCCTATTCGGCCAATCCACTGACCTGGCTGTTGATGGTGCGCCCCACGAGTATGTACTTCCTGGGGGCGGGCCCCGGCGAGAACGGCTGCACCGTCGACTACTGCGGGTCGGCCATCACCGGCATCGCGAACCCCCTGATCTGGTGGGCGGGAACCGCTGCCGTGCTCTACCTGGTGTACCGCCTTGTGCGTTTCCGTGAATGGCGCGTCGGCCTCATCCTGATGGGGCTTGTCGCCGGCTACCTGCCGTGGCTGTTGTACCTCGAGCGCACCGTGTACCAGTTCTACACAATCACCTTCGAGCCGTACCTGATCCTCGCGATCGCCTACGTTGTGTGGCAGCTGCTTGGCAAACGCGGGGATCCACCGGGAACCCGCGAACGAGACATCCGCTGGATCGCCGTTTTCCTCGCCCTCGCCGTTGCCCTCAGTATTTTCTTCTGGCCGATGTGGACCGGGGTGCAGATCGACTGGCAGTACATGCAGGCACATTACTGGCTGCCGAGCTGGAAATAGCGGCGTCCCGAACGACCTCGGCTCGGGCTGCCGGTGCCGTCCTCCCCGCCCCGCGGTGACGGGGCAGTTTGTTACGTGGATGTCTGCGGCACGGCGGCGGCTCCAGTAGCGTTAATGCATGGCTGATCGCGAGTATGGATTTCGGACCCGGGCAATTCACGCAGGGAATATTCCTGACCCGGTGACCGGGGCGCGTGCACTCCCGATCTACCAGTCGACGGCGTTTGTGTTCGACGACACCGCCGACGCCGCCGCACGGTTCGCGCTGCAGAAGTACGGCAACATCTACTCCCGCCTTGCAAACCCCACGGTGGCAGCTTTCGAGGAGCGTGTTGCCAGCCTCGAGGGCGGACTGGGCGCGGTGGCGACCGCCAGCGGCCTGAGCGCACAGTTTGTGACGTTCGCCTCCCTCGCCGGTGCCGGCGACCACATCGTGGCCTCGGCCAGCCTCTATGGCGGCTCGATCACCCAGCTGGATGTCACACTTCGACGTTTTGGTGTCGACACCACCTTTGTGCACAGCTCGGATGCTGCGGATTATGCGGCCGCGATCACCGATAAAACGAAACTGATTTTCGCGGAGACGATCGCGAACCCGTCCGGCGAGGTTGCCGACATCGAGGGTCTCGCCGAGGTCGCCCACGCCCACAACATCCCCCTCATCATCGACTCGACGATCGCCACCCCGTACCTGATCCGCCCATTCGAGTGGGGCGCCGACATCGTTATCCATTCGGCCACCAAGTTCCTCGGTGGCCACGGAACAACCCTCGGCGGCGTTGTTGTCGAAAGCGGTCGCTTCCAGTGGGCGAACGAGAACTTCCCGCTGTTCGACCAGCCGGTCCCCTCCTATGGCGGACTGAACTGGGACGGCAACTTCGGCGAGTACGCATTTTTGACGCGACTGCGCGCCGAGCAGCTGCGCGACATCGGACCGAGTCTGTCGCCGCATTCCGCCTGGCTGCTCGCCCAGGGTGTGGAGACCCTGCCCTTCCGCATCCAGGCGCACGTCGACAACGCCCGGATCGTCGCGGAGTGGCTCGACGCCGACCCGCGTATCGAGTTTGTCAACTGGGCCGGGCTTCCCGCCCACCCGCACCACGACCGTGCGAACAAATACCTGCCAAAGGGTCCGGGTGCTGTGTTTAGTTTCGGGGTGAAGGGCGGCCGCGAGGTCGGCCAGAAGTTCATCGAGTCCGTCGACCTGGCCAGCCACCTCGCCAACATCGGTGATGCGAAGACCCTGGTGATCCACCCGGCATCCACCACCCACGCCCAACTCAGCAGCCAGCAGCTGATCGACGCCGGCGTCGAAGCCGGCCTCGTGCGGATCAGCGTGGGCATTGAAGACCCGGAAGACATTCTTTACGATCTTGACCAGGCACTGACCGTCGCGCTGGAAGGAAAATAATGTCCACCACCGAGAGCGTGCCCAGCACCGAGGACGGCACAGTGACCACCGTGCTTTCCAACGGTTTGACCTGCGAACTTCCCAAAAGCTCACCGCTGGCGAAGCTGCTCAAGTCGCAGCGCACCTGGATCGGGCCTGACGCAAAGGCACGCCTGGCGATCCTGCGGGCGGTGAAGTCCATTGCCATCGTCGGGGCATCACCAAACGCGACCCGCTCCAGCTACTTCGTGGGCACGTACCTGCTGCAATCCAGCGATTACCGTGTGTACTTTGTGAACCCACACGCGGAAACCATCCTCGGCCAGAAGGTCTACCCCGACCTCGCCTCGCTGCCGGAAGTTCCCGACATCGTGGACGTGTTCCGCAAGGCCAGCGACATCCCCTCGGTCATCGACGACGTTCTCGCGGTCGGCGCGAAAACCGTCTGGGTCCAGCTGGGCATCTGGAACCAGGATGCTGCCATCTACGGCGAGAGCAAGGGACTCACCGTGGTGATGGACCGCTGCATCAAGGTGGAGCACGCACGCTTCCACGGCGGGCTGCACCTGATGGGGTTCGACACCGGGCACATCAGTGCGCGAAAGACCCTGCGCTAGCGTCACCGTTCCGTCCCGTAGTTATCGCTGGACATCACCGGATGCGCGACCGGGCCGGGGTGTGGGGTGACCTCTCGTACTGCTCCCGCGTGATGGCGAGGGCCGTGTCCAGCGGGGTCGCTTCCAGCCCGAGTTCGCGGGCCATCATTGAGCTGTCGATGATGAATGGCTCCTCAAACTGGTACTGCATCTCCACGATCTCGCGCACCGTGGGATTGAGTATCCCAATCGCCCGCAGAACGAGCGGCGGCATCGCGAAAACCTTTGCCCGCGGATGTCCAAGCTGCTGGTAGACGGTCTCAACCAGTTGCCGGGTTGTGCGCGTTTGGGGGTCATTGGGCAGGTGCCACACCCGACCTGTAGCGTTCGGATGCTCGCCGAGGACAGTAAGCCCCTCCCCGATGTCGGGAATGAAGGTGTAGCTGTGGGGTTGGTCGAGGTCGCCGAGCACGGTTGCGGTGCGACCGGCAATGGCTGCCGGGAACAGGCGGTCGCCGAGGTTGGATTGCGCTCCCCCGCGCGGACCGAAGTAGTCCGATGCCCGGCCGATAGCAACATCGACCTCACCCCGGTGGTGGGCGGCAAGAAGTTCAACGGCCATCCCGGAGCGAACCTGTCCTTTTCGGGTGTGCGCGTTGTGGGGCAGGTCCTCGGTCAGGACCCGGCCGTTCGGCCGCCCATACATGTAGACGTTCTCCAGGCTCACCAGCCGGGCGCCGCGGTGCGCCGCCGCAGCCAGCACAGACCGTTGCAGTGCCGGGAATCTCTGGGCCCATTGGCTGTATGGCGGGTTCAACGTCTGGTAGATCACCGCGGCCCCGGCTGTGACGGCGCGCGCGAACGCCGGGTCGCTGGCATCTCCGCCCACCACTTCCACGTCGTCCGGCACGTCGGCACCACCCGACCTGTTCACCAGCCGCGGGGTGATTCCGCGGCGGCGGAGCGCGTCAAAGGTGGCAAGGCCGGTCGCCCCGGTGCCGAAAATCACGTGCCCGGAAGCCGTCATGGCCGTGCCACCAGAGGGGTCGGAGTGGACGGGCGTGGGAGTGCTGCCGGCAGGATGTGCTCCAGCAGCAGGCCGGTCGCCGCCGCATAAACGAGAGCCCCGCTGGCACCGAAAATAATAAATTGCTGGTCGACCGAGACTCCGGCGGCCGTGGTGATGATCCAGCCGAGCGAGGTGAGCGCCGCCACCGTGGGTATCCAGATCCAGCGGCTGCCGGCATGACTCGGCAACGCTACACACTGGGACAGTCCCGTGATTGCCCCGGCAATGACGCCCCTCACGGCCAGGTCGCCGAGGGACGTGCGGAAGTCGACGGAAAGGGTGCCGAGCATGGTTCCGATTCCCAGTCCGAGCGTTGTGGCCACTACCCAACGGCCCACGCCGAGCCGCCGACTGCTTCCGAGGGCCTGTGCCAGGCCGACCAGCACCCCGACCAGTGCTCCCCCGGCGAGGGCGGCAGCGACGGTATCGACCCGGCCAACAATCGCCGTGCCCAGATACCCGGCCACGGGGATCGCCAGGACGGTGCTGGCCGACCAGAGGATCGTTGCGCGAACAGTCGGTGTGCGAGGGAAAAATGACATGGTTCTCACACCCCCGCTGCGCTGCGGGCGGCCAGGCGGATTCCCGTTCCGCGCGCCTGCTCGTCGCCGCGGTGGGTTCGAAGCAGGACGATGCCGAGCGCCGCGATCCAGAGTCCCCAGCTTCCGCTGCCCAGTAATCCCGCGGCGTCGATGACGGGGAAGCCCGGAAGGGCGGTAGCGAGGATGTCCCCCTGGTTGAGGAAGTACACGGCGCTGGAAGCAATGCCGAACCAGCCCAACCAGTGCGGCAGGGCTTCTGAGCGCAGGATGACAACACTGATGATGACCGACCAGACAATCGCACCGAGCTGACCGAGGTGCTCCCCGAGCAGCGCTCCCCCGAACTGGTGCTGGGCGAGCCAGGCGGCCTCGGTTGCGGCGCGGGTGACGGCGTCGCCGGTGTCCCAGGACCGGGCAAGGGCGGGAACCACAAATACCCAACGCAAAAATCCGATCAGGGACAGCACAACAGAGGTCGCTCCGATGATGGTCGCCACGCGCAGCGGTGCGCTGGGGGTACGAACGAGTACGTGGGGAAGCAGCACGACGGGCACAAAAAGGATGGCGTAGGTCCAGGCGGTGGCGAACCACGTCCACACCAACGCGGGACCGCCCTCGAGGAATGCGGGAAGGACGACCGCTGCATCCTCCCTCAGGATGTCTGGCCAGTCGAACGTCATCGACAGGACCGTTGCGGCCGTTCCGAAGGAAACGGCACCGGCCAGGAGAAGACCTCCGGTCGTTCGCCGCAGCGTAGCGGGATTCCCCGCTGCGGAGTGTGTTGTTGTCATTTCGCTGCTCCAATGCGTTAGTGTACGTTGTACTCGATCGATAACGTACAACGTAAATTAAACGGGAGTCAAGCGGTGTCGGAAGAAAATATCCACAGTCCCCAGCGCCAACGCCGGGGACGAAGTTCCGTGACGAAGAACGAGATTCTCCAGGCCGCGGAACATGTCGCCCAGGACGGTTTTGATGCGCTGACAATGCGTGCCGTCGCAGTGCAGATGGGCGCGTCGCCGATGGCGCTGTACCGGTACTTCGCAACGAAAGACGAACTGGTCGACGCCATGCTCGACCGTGTACTCGGCAGGATCGAGCCCGGCGCCCCGACCGCCGACTGGCTGGCCGACCTTTCTGATTTTGCCTCCGCCCATCGCCGGGTGCTGGCCAGCCACCAGTGGGCCATCGTGCCGCTATTCACCCACTCGAACCCGGGCGTGAACGGCGCGATCATTGGCGAGGCGGCCTTCGGGATCCTCGAGCGGGGAGGCATCACGGGCGGGGATGCCGTCGCGGCGTTCTCCGGCATCCTTGCCCTCAACTACGGCTGGTTCGCTTTCACCGCGGCGCGGGATGCTGCCCGGACGAGCGTCGATCCTCAGGAGGCTCTCGCAACGGAGTTGGCGATGCTCCCCGCCGATCGCTTCCCACTGACCCTCTCCGTGGCAGAGCAATTGAGCCGGTACGGAAGCGATTCGCACTACGCGTTCGCGCTACAGGCACTTATAACCGGCCTGGGAGCTGCAGCGAAAGCCGAGTAAGCACTCCGCGGCCGCCGTCGATACGCACCCCGCTGCGCCGTTGTGGCCGGTGCCGGGAAAATTCACCGGTGTGGGTTTTCCTCGCACCGATGACTGTGCCGGGCGTCTGGGAAGCGTTGCGATCGTTGGGGGGAACGAGCAGGGCACCCGTAAATCACGTTTATGCTCGGCGCGTGAAGGTTCCTTTGTGGGTTGCTGGTGCCGCTGTCGCCGTACCGCCCCTTGTGCTGGCAATCGTCGGAGTGACGCATCCGATGGATCTGACCGCGGAATCCGCGGAGTACTGGCGCAACCTGCACATCGGGATCCTGCCGGTGTTTCCCCTGTTGGGGTTCGCCCCGTGGCTGCTTGTCCGGGCGAGCGGAGCCGGCCGCGGCCTGCTCTGGACGGTCGGTGTGCTCGGCTTCATTTACGCGGCGTTCTACACCGCGCTCGACGTTCTCGCCGGGATCGGTGCCGGCGGCCTGCGACTGGACGACATGGGGATGGCCGTCGGAACCCTCTACGGGCTCGGCGATTCCCTCGGCCTGGTAGGAAGCGTCGCGCTTGTCGCGTCCGCCGTTGCAGCATCCATCAGGGTGTTCCAGACGGCTGGCGTCGGCGCACTCCCCGGCGGGATCCTGGTCATCGTCGGCTCAGTGCTTTTCCTCAACAACCACATCTTTTTCCCGGTCGGCGTTGTTGGGCAGCTAATGCTGGCAGTCGGGTGGATCGCACTGCTGGTTGCCCTTCGCCGTACCACCACGGCAATCGCAGTGACGCCATCCGGGACCCGGATGCCCGGTACCGGGATGCCCGATCCAGCCGAAGAGTCCACCCCAACATCCTGAGATTTTTTGTTCGTTACATCCTGTTGCAAATACCTGCACAACGTCGGTGGCACTGGGTAGCGTGAAGATATGACTTTCGGACCAGCGCTTCATTCCCCGGTTGTGTCCACCCAGTGGCTCGCCGACTATCTCGGCGCCGATGAGCTTGTTGTGCTCGACGCGACCGTCTTCGGCACGGTTGTCGAGAACCCGCAGACCGGTGCTTCCACGGCCCAGTACCTCAGCGGGCACGAGTCCTACATTCTTGGCGGACATATCCCCGGCGCCCACTTCGCCGACGTGATCACCGAACTGTCCGACCCGGACGGCGAACACCCGTTCAGTCGTCCGAATGCCCAGCGTTTCGAGGCGGCAGCGGGTGCGCTCGGTATCGACAACGAAACGACCGTTGTGGTCTACGACGCCGCGGTCGGCCAGTGGGCTGCGCGGGTCTGGTGGCTGTTCCGCGCCTTCGGATATGACCGGGTGGCGGTCCTCGACGGCGGCCTGAAGAAATGGATGCTCGAGGAACGGCCAACCGATATCGGCCACGTAGCCCCGCACCGAGCCATTTTTATCGCGGAGGAGCGTCCGGAGCTCTGGGCGGACAAGGCCTTCGTCGAGGGTGTCGTCACCGGTGCGATCGACGCGACGCTGGTCTGCGCGACGCCGCCGAAGGAGTACTCCGGTGAAGTGGTGACCCGTGCTCGCGGCGGCCATATTCCCGGCAGCGTCTCGATCCCCGCCGCGTCCCTCGTCAACGACGAAAACCATGCTCTCCACGACCTGAAGTCGTTGCGCCAATCGTTGGCGCCGGCCCTCGGGAAACCGCGGATCGTGGTCTACTGTGGCGGAGGTATTGCCGCGACGGCTGCAGCGCTCGCGCTCACCCTGGTCGGCGAGAAGTCCATTGCCGTCTACGACGGGTCGCTGAACGAGTGGGCATCAGACCCCGAGGCAACGCTCGTCAGCGTCGAGTAGCCGCAGGTCGACGGCACTTCCTCGCGATTACACCTGTTGGAGCAGCGCCACCAGTTCCGGTTCGGTGGTGACGGGCAGCCGGCAGGTGAAGTCCTCGCAGAGGTAGGCGGTGGCGACACCCTCGCCACTCGAACGTCCCTCATAGAGTTCGAATCCTGCCGCGGCGAAGGCGGCCGCCTGGGCGCCGGTGACAATGCTGGTGAGGTTTCCGGTGCGCTGCCAGGCCCGCGCGGCTCCTGCCAGTGGCGACAATAACGCCTCCGCGGTGTTGTCGACAATCACCAGTTGGTGCGAACCGGCGTCGAGCGCGGACATCAGGCCGAGGGCGGCACCGAAGGAAATCGGGCGCTGCACGGCGAGCGGGGCGATGAGTTCCATCGCCGCGGTAGCCGCCTCGAGGAAGGACCGCTCCCCCGACAGCAGGTGCAGCGTGCGTGCGGCGCGGGCCGTCGCGGTCAGACCGCTCGGGTAAGCACCCTCGCTCGGGTCAACCTCGAGGGCAAGCCCGTGGCCGGAGAGCACCGGGTCGGCGCCGCCCGGTACCCCGAAGGGCGCAGCGGTACCCGCGGCCATGGTGTCCGTGATGATTTCGCGCGCCCGGATCGCGTACCGGACTTCGCCGGTGGCGAGGGCAACGGCGAGGAGCCCCTCGGCGAGCATCCCATAGTCCTCGAGGGTGGGGCGAGCGGAGGAGATGGTGGAGCCGATCCTGGCGCGAACCAGCTCGCCGCCGCTGAGGTGGTCTGCGGCCACACGTGCGGCGTCGATCCATTCCGGACGGCCGAGGCGGTCACCGGCGGAGGCCAGTGCGCTGATGGCGAGCCCGTTCCAGCCCGTCAACACCTTGTCGTCAAGCGCCGGTGGCACCTGCGATGCGCGGGCTTCGGCGTCGAGGTTGTAGTAGCCGCCTTCGACGCGGGTGCCGTCCACGGTGCTCTCGCTGTCCTGCGCGGAGGCGAAACCGCCGGTCGGCAGGCGCATCACACCAAGCAGGAACGAAGCAATCCCGTCGGCGACCTCCTCGTCTCCGATGCGGGCGTACGCCTCGAGCAGCAACGCGTTGTCGTAAAGCATCCGTTCGTAGTGGGGTTCGCTCCAGTCGCGGCGCACGGCGTAGCGGAAGAAACCGCCTTCCACCGGGTCGCGCAGTTCAGAGTTCGCCATCGCGGCCAGGGTGCGGCGGGCGAGGGCGCCGGCCTCAACGTCCCCGGCCCCTTCCCGGTCGTGTAACAGGCCGAGCACGGTGGCCACGGGAAACTTGGGCGCCCCGCCGAAACCGCCGAATTCAGCATCCTCGTACTGGCGCAGCCCACTGGAGATGGCGGCGAAGTCGGCAGCGGTCGGCAGCGGGCCGGGCTTCTGGGTGTTCTGCGCGCTGAGGGCGTCGGCGATGGCGGAGGCGTTGCCATCAACCTCGCCGCGACGGTTGGTCCAGGCATCGTGGACCGCATCGAGAATCTGGCGGAAGGAGGGAATGCCCTCGGTGGGTACCGGCGGGAAGTAGGTGCCGGCGTAGAACGTGCGGCCTTCCGGGGTGGCGAACACGGTGAGTGGCCAGCCGAGCTGCTGGGTGAACGCGCCGGCGGAGGCGAGGTAGCTGGAATCGACGTCCGGGTACTCCTCGCGGTCGACCTTGATACTCACAAACCGCTCGTTCAGGTAGGCCGCGAGTTCCGGGTCGCTGAAACTTTCCCTCGCCATCACATGGCACCAGTGGCAGGTCGAGTAGCCGATGGAGATCAGCACGGGAACACCGCGCCGGGCTGCCTCGGTGAACGGTTCCGCTCCCCATTGCTGCCAGTGCACCGGGTTGCCGGCGTGCGCGCGGAGGTAGGGACTGACGGCTTCGGCGAGTTGGTTGGGCATAACTCCATGCTGGCATCCGGTGCCGGCCGACCACACGGTTTGCAGGTGCTTGATATTCATCTCCCAGCGGACACGACCGGCACTGCCAGCGGATTCGCCGCCAACTCGCGGCCGGTGCCACCCGCGGAGGGGGTCGGCCGGGGACGACAACCCAGCGGGACGTGGAGCGCAGCATCGCCAGCGCGGGGCCACCACCCGGACGTCGCTGGCTACCAAGGCCGAACAATGCGGGTGCCGGTGCGGAGCCATCGGAGAGGTCGGCGAGGATTCGCCCGATCGCGGGCGTGAACTTGAACCCGTGCCCGGAGAATCCGGCTCCCACGGTGAGGGGGCCAACACTGTCGAGCACAAAGTTCTCGTCGACGGTGGTGGTGTAGGTGCAACTGATCGCGGCGGGCTTGTCGGCGTCCGCGCCGGGCAGCCATTCACGTACGTAGCGCTGCAGCGCCGCCAGTTGGAGGGGCTCCGCCGTGTAATCGCGCTCGTCCGGGTCGACAACGGGGCCAACCCCGTGCCAGCCCGCTTTAATCCCCTCGCCCGGGGTATGCATCCCGTAAATCCCGGAGTACCAGAAGTCGTAGTTGGTGGAATCCGGATTGGGTGTGTGATTAAAACCCGGCCAGCGGAACGAGTTGTCCAGCAGGGGGAAGTGCGCGGGCTGCTCCTGCGTCACCACGAGTCGCGGCAGGCTGACTGTGCCACCGAGCAGCGTCGCGGTCCAGGCGCCGAGGGTCGACACCACATGGCGGGCAAGGACTTCGTGCTCGCCAGCATCCGTCGAATATCGCACAAGAACCCGGTCGTCGCCGAGCACCTCGATGGCGGTGGCCCTCGCGTTGTGCTGCACCACTGCCCTTTGGGCGGATGCTGCACCCTGCAGGGCCTCGACGGCGGCATTCGCATTCAGCCTTCCGGCATCCGCGTTGTATAGCACCGCGCCGTCGAATCGGATTCCCGGCCACCGGCGGGCTGCCTCCTCGGGTGGGAGGATCTCGGCGGCGATGCCGTTGGCCCTGAGCGCCGCCTCGATCTGCGGGTAGCCGGGGTTGGCGCCGTGGTTGACCACACCGACCTGGTCGAAAATGGTGGCCCCGGACTGCGCCTCGAGTTCGCGCCAGCCGAGCAGCGACTCGCCCAGCATCGCGATGTAGGCGGGATCGCTGTAGGCGACGTTGAAGTTACGCGACCGCCCGTGGGACGCACCCTCGGTGTGCCCTGGCGCAAAACGCTCGAGCAACAGCACGTCTGTCCCGCGGTGGGCGAGCGCCCAGGCGGTAGACGATCCCATCGCCCCGCCGCCGATCACCACGGTGTCGACCGTAACGGTCGGCGGGTGGGGGCGGCGGGGCGAGGGAGTCGTCATGGGTTCAAACTACAGAGATTCGTTCTAGTTGACCTCGTCCGGGTGCCCGCCGACGCGCTTGCCGGAGTCGAGGGAGTTGATCGCGGTCATCTCGTCGGTGGTCAACTCGAAGTCGAGCACGTCGAAGTTCTCCTGGATACGGGAGGTTGTGCTCGACTTCGGGAACACGATGTTGCCGGTCTGCAGGTGCCAGCGGATAACAACCTGGGCCGGGGACTTCTCGTGCGCGGCCGCGGCGGCGGTGACCTCGGGGATCTCGAACAGGTCGTACTTGCCCTGGCCGAGCGGGCCCCAGGCCTCGATCTCGATGCCGTTGCGGCGGGCGAAGTCCGACACGTCGCGCTGGGCGAAGGCGGGGTGCAGCTCGATCTGGTTGACGGCGGGAACGGTGCTGCTGCCGGCGATGACCTTCTCCAGGTGCTCGACCTGGAAGTTGGAGACACCGATCGAGCGGGTCTTGCCCGCGGCCTTGATCTGCTCGAGGGCCAACCAGCTTTCGAGGTACAGGTCCTTCTGCGGGGTCGGCCAGTGGATCAGGTACAGGTCGACATAGTCGAGGCCAAGCTTGGCAAGGCTGGTCTCGATCGCGGCGTGCGCGCTGGCGGTGCCCTGGTCGGCGTTCCACAGCTTTGTGGTGATGTACAGCTCGTCGCGGGCGATGCCGGAGGCGGCGAGCGCGCGGCCCACACCCTCTTCGTTCCCGTAGATGGCTGCGGTGTCGATGTGGCGGTAGCCGGCCTCGAGGGCGTCGGTAACGATGCGCTCGGTTTCGGCCGGGTCAACCTTGAAAACACCGAATCCGAGCTGCGGGATCGTGATGCCGTCGTTGAGGGTAAGGGTGGGGACGGAGGTGAGGTTACTCATTCCCCAATGCTGCCACGCCAGGCTGGACGAGCGCCAAGTTCCGCGCTCTGCGAACCCGGCGATTCACCGGCGATTCGCGGGTGAATCCTCGACGCTTCGCGGGCGACCTGTTCGGGATCCGCCGACGCCAGGTTACGGTCCTGAGTCGAAATCGCTCCCGCACTTGCCCTCGGCCTGAGGATGCGTAACCTCGGTTCATGGGAAGCCCGAACAGTACCTCCATCGTCCTCGTCGGCGAGGGCGCGCCGGAAGCCATCGACGCGCTCGACCGCTACGCCAACGTCAGCACGGCCATGTTCTCCGGCATTTCGGACAACGAGGTGCAGCGCTGGATCACCCGCGCGCACTCCCCCTACGTGGTGCACGACCGCGATCCGCTCGGCCATGTCGCCGCTGCCTGGGTGGAGTTCTACGACGACCTTGCCACCCTCGGTGCCCTCGACCTCGAGGTCGACCGCGCGCTTGCCGCCTTCGACAGCGGCCAGGCGAGTATGCCCGACTACTACGTGGTTGCCCGGCCCGAGAAGCTGTCGCCGACCTGGCAGCACTGGTGGCTCGGTGTGCTCTCGCAGGCAGCCCCGACCCGGGTCATCCCGTGGGCAGATGACAGTGCCCAATCTTTGGGGCGGATGCTGCGCACCCTGCCGTCCAGCCGCCCCTGGCCACAGCCGACCCCGTGGCTGCACACCGTCGCGCGCACCATCCCGGCCCGGCTCGGCCTCGCCGATGGCACTGCCACCGAGGTCGGCCCTCCCGACTGACGCGATCACACCACACCAACAGGGGCACTGCGATACCCCTTGTCCTCCACCGGCGTGATCGGTGAGCTTGGTCCATGCGCGAATTGAAGATTTTCAGACTGCTTGGCCACCTCGAGAATGCGGCATCCCTCGATCCGATTGTTGATCGGGTGCGCGGCGTCGTCAACACGGTGATCCGGCCGCAGCCCCTGCGGGATGTGCTGCACGGCGTACCGATCGGCCACCCGGTGCATCCCCTTCTGGTGCTTATCCCGACCGGCGCGTGGGTCTCGGCCGCGGTGCTCGACCTGATGCCGGGCAATGAGCGGGCGGCGCGCATCCTGGTGGGGGTGGGGATCGTCAGCGTGTTGCCGACGGCCGCCTCCGGCTACACCGACTGGTCGGAACTGCATGAACAGCAGATGCGGGTCGGGTTGCTGCACGCCTCGGCGAATGTGCTCGCCACGGCGCTCTACACGGTCTCCTGGATCCAGCGCGGGCGTGGGCACCGCACCAGCGGCAGGGCTTTCAGCATGCTCGGCCTCGCCGTGGTGTCGGGCGCCGGCTACCTCGGTGGCCACCTGAGCTACCGCCAGGCCGCGGGAGCGAACCATACCGAAGACGTTCCGCACCGCTTTCCGGCCGGGTGGCAGACGCTCGCCCCCGTGGACAGCCTTCCGCAGGGCGAACTCCTCACGCGGGATGTGGCGGGGATGCCGTTGCTCGTTTTGCGGCGCGACAACCACGTCGACGTGCTGTCGAATACCTGCAGCCACCTCTCCGGGCCCCTCGATGAGGGCGAATTGACCGGTGTGGTCGCCGGCGACGGCAACGCCGGCGGCGAGGCCTGCGTGGTGTGCCCGTGGCATGCGAGCATGTTCTCGCTCGCGACGGGGGAAGTACTGCACGGACCGGCCACCTCCCCCCAGCCGAAGTTCGAGACGCGCATCGTCGACGGCCAGGTGGAGGTATTGCTGCCCCACGCGGGCTGAGCGCGCCGCCGCACGGCCGGATGCGTTCGCACGTGGTTGTCCGGCCGAGGCCAGGGGAAGTTACGGTAAGAGCGTGCAGCGAGTTGTCGGGTGGTGGGACCATCACCAGGTAATGCTGTACCTCGCCGCCATCGTGGGGGCCGCCGCCGTCGGAATCTTCATTCCCGGAATGGCCCCGGTTTTCGGCGCCGCCATCACCCCGGTACTCGCGCTGCTGTTGTTTGCCACCTTCCTCGGTGTGCCGCTGGTGCAGATCGGGCCGGCACTGCGCGATGGCCGATTCCTGCTCACCCTGCTGCTTGTCAACTTCGTTGTTGTGCCCGGTGTTGTTTTTGGATTGTCCCGCTTTGTCGCAGGCGATGACGCACTCCTGGTCGGTGTGCTGCTGGTGCTGCTGACGCCGTGTATCGATTACGTCATCGTGTTCACCGGCCTCGCCGGGGGCGCGCGGGAGCGCCTTCTCGCCGCCACTCCCCTGCTGATGGTGCTGCAAATCGTCTTCCTGCCCCTCTACCTCCGGCTGTTCGCCGGCGTGGAGGCTGCTGCCGCCATCGAGGTTGGGCCGTTTGTCGACGCGTTCCTGTGGCTCATCGTGCTTCCGCTGGTCGGCGCGGCGATCGTGCACGGGTTCTCCCGACGCCCGTCGACAGCGACCATAACGCGGGGCACAACCGCTCTCGCGCAGCAGATCGAACGGGTGCTGGCGAGCGCCATGGTTCCCTTGATGATGCTGACGCTCGCCGTGGTCATCGCATCGCAGATCGCCGTGGTGCGAAATGAGCTGCCCAGCCTGCTGCGAATCATCCCCCTCTATCTCCTCTTCGCGATAGTGATGCTGGTTGTCGGACTCATCGTCGGCCGGCTCGCGGGGCTCGACACCCCCGCGGTGCGCGCACTGGTGTTCAGCGGCACAACCCGCAACTCCCTTGTGGTGCTGCCGCTGGCGCTCGCATTGCCCGACTCGCTCGCCCTCGCCCCGCTCGCCGTGGTCACCCAGACCCTCGTCGAGTTGCTGGTTGTGGTCGTGTGGGTGGCGCTGGTGCCGCGTCTCACCCGGGAGGCGTCAACCCCCGCCGCGAGCGCCGCCGACGAGCGAAGCATCCCGCACCCCTAAAAAAGCATCCAGCACCGAGGATCGCCGCGGAATCCGCACTGAAATTGGCTCCAGGCAACGAATTCACGCTGGATGCTGCAATTGCACGTGCGAATCGGTTGCGCTCGGCCCCATCCACACTGCTACATTGGCTCAAACCCCCAGTGCAGAGGATGAGACCAGTGACCACGCCTACGCTCAAAAACTTCATCAACGGCCAGTTTGTGGAGCCGCAGGGCACCGAGCTGCTCGAGATCGTGAATCCGGTGGACGGGCAGGTTGTCGCACTGGCGCCGGTGTCCACCGCGGCCGATGTGGATGACGCGATGACGGCGGCGAAGGCCGCATTCAAGCCCTGGGCACGCCTGACCCCGGGTGCCCGCCAACTCGCGCTGCTGAAGCTCGCCGACGCGATCGAGGCGAATGCCGACCTAATTGTCGAGGCGCAGCACCGCAACACCGGGCAGCCGCGCGCCACGATCCTCAGCGACGAGGTGCTCGCCGGTGCCGACCAGATCCGGTTCTTCGCCGGGGCGGCCCGCCTACTCGAGGGCAAGTCGGCCGGGGAATACCTCGAGGGCATGACCTCCTACGTGCGCCGCGAACCGATCGGCGTTGTTGGCCAGGTCACACCGTGGAACTTCCCCTTTTTGATGGCGATCTGGAAGATCGGCCCCGCGCTCGCGACCGGCAACACCGTTGTACTGAAGCCAAGCGATACCACCCCGGAGTCCACCATCGAACTCGCCCGGCTCAGCCAGGGCATCCTGCCGGACGGTGTTTTTAACCTCGTTCTTGGCAACGGCGGAACGGGAGCGGCAATTGTTGAGCACCCGGTACCGGGACTCGTCTCGATCACCGGGTCGGTGCGCGCCGGTATGGCTGTCGCCGCGGGTGCAGCGCAGGGCCTCAAACGCGCCCACCTCGAACTCGGCGGCAAGGCGCCCGCCGTGGTGTTCGGGGATGTGGATGTGGCTGCCACCGCAGCATCCATCGCCGATTTCTCGTTTTACAACGCCGGCCAGGACTGCACCGCGATCACCCGGGTGCTTGTCCACGACTCCATCCACGATGATCTTGTTGCCGCCCTCGCCTCCGAAGCCGAGGCACGTGCCACCGGCGGGGACGAGGCGGATAACTACTTCGGGCCACTCAACAACGTGAACCACTTTGCTGAGGTGAAAGCGAAGGTCGAGGCCCTTCCGGCGCACGCGACCATCGTCACCGGCGGCAAACAGGTCGGCGAGGCCGGGTTCTTTTTCGAACCGACCGTGATCACCGGCGTGAAGCAGGATGACAACCTTGTGCAGGATGAGACCTTTGGGCCGGTCATCACCGTGCAGCCCTTCTCGACCGAGGACGAGGCGGTCGAACTCGCCAACGACGTGCGCTACGCACTCGCGTCGAGCGTCTGGACCAAGGACCATGCGACGGCGATGCGGGTCTCCCGCGACCTCGACTTCGGGGCTGTCTGGATCAACACCCACATCCTGCTCACCGCCGAGATGCCGCACGGCGGGTTCAAGTTCTCCGGATACGGCAAAGACCTCTCGATGTACGGCGTCGAGGACTACACCCGCATCAAGCATGTGATGTCCTCGCTCGAGTAACGCGAAACAGCCCGATATCGCTTACCGCACCGCGCCGCATCGCACCGCTGGAAGGAACCCGATGAGTTTTCACCCCCTCGACCCGCTCGGCGCGGACGAGTTCAGCGCCGCTTCGGCGATCCTCGCGCGGGAACGCGGGGTTGGTCTCGGCTGGCGGTTCGCCTCGATCGAGTTGGTCGAGCCCACAAAGGCCGAAGTGGCGGCGTTCGAGAGCGAGGGCACCGTACCCGAGCGGCGCGCACGCATTGTGGTGCTCAACCGGGGAGACAACACAACTTTCATCGCCACGGTGTCGCTGACCGAAAACTCCCTGCTGGCCTACAGCCACGAACCCAATGTGCAGCCGAACTTCACCGTCGACGAGTGGGAAGAGGCGGATGCTGCGCTGCGGGCGCACCCCGATGTTATCGAGGCCCTTGCCAGCCGCGGCATCACCGACCTCGACCTGGTTTTTATGGACACCTGGACCTATGGCGCCGCCGTGATCCCCGAGAAGTATGCGGGGCGGCGCCTTGGCTGGAGCGACACCTGGGTGAAGGCGCAGGCGGGGGCGAACCCGTACGCCGGGCCGGTGAACGGTTTCCACTGCGTGATCGACGTCAACACCATGGAGCTGCTTGAGATCGAGGACTCCTTTACGGTCGAGCGCCCCGAAATTATGGGCGAGTATGTTCCACACCTCATTCCTGAGCGGATCAAGGCCAAAAGCACCCGCCCGCCGCTCAAACCCCTCGACATCGTGCAGAGTGAGGGTCCGAGCTTCGAGCTCGACGGCAACCTCGTCACCTGGCAGAACTGGAGCCTGCGCGTCGGGTTCAACTACCGCGAGGGGATGACGCTGCACTCGGTGACCTACAACGACGGCGGGCGGGTACGCCCGATCGCCAACCGGCTGTCGTTCTCCGAGATGGTGGTCCCCTACCGCGACCCGAGCGTCGACCACTATCGCCGCACCGCGTTCGACATCGGCGAGTGGGGCCTCGGCTTTATGACCACCTCGCTTGAGCTCGGCTGCGACTGCCTCGGCGAGATCCGTTACATCGATGCCGTGATGCACAACTCCGCGGGCGAGCCGTACACGATTCCCAACGCGTTCTGCATCCACGAGGAAGACAACGCGGTGCTCTGGAAACACGTCGACCACGACGCGGGCGCGGAAGTGCGGCGGATGCGGCGCCTGGTGGTGTCGTTCCATGTCACGGTCGCCAACTACGAGTACCTCGTCTACTGGCGTTTTTACCAGGACGGCAATATCGAATGTGAGGTGCGCGCCACCGGCATCATGGTGGTCACCCACATCGAGGAGGGCCAGCCGCATCCGAACGGCACCCTCGTCGACAACCGCACCTACGCCCCGTTCCACCAGCACTTCATCGTGGCGCGGATGGACCTCGACATCGACGGCAGCAGCAACACCGTCTACCGTTCGCAAACCCGGATCGAGCCGATCAGTGAGGCGAACCCTCACGGTCTCGCCCTTGTGCAGGAAAACACCCCGATCGAGACGGAGGGGTTCGACGACTTCGACTGGGATAGCCAGCGTGCCTGGAAGGTCGTCAACGAGTCATCCCTCAACGGGCTCGGCACCCCGGTGTCGTACAAACTCGTGCCGAGTGGGGCGATCCCCTCGTTCTTCGACCCGGCGTCGCCGATCTTCCAGCGCGCGCAGGTCATCGGCCACACCGTCTGGGTCACCCCGAACGACGCGGCGGAGCGCTGGCCGAGTGGCGAGTTTGTCAACCAGAGTTCGGTCGACCATGGCATACCGGAGTGGGTGCAGCAGCAGCGCCCCGTGCGCGACATCGACCTGGTGCTCTGGTACGTCTTCGGGATCCACCACATCACCAGGCCGGAAGACTGGCCGGTTATGCCGAGCGACACCGTCTCCTTCTGGCTGAAACCGGTCGGCTTCTTCGACCGCAATCCCGCCCTCGACGTCGAGCCGAGCCCGTCAGCGCACTGCGCTCCCGGACACAACCACGGCGGTGAAGCCGAGGGCCTCAGCCACGACCACGGCGACCACACCGAGCACAACCAGCACAACCATTCGCCCCACCCGCACTGACTAACTACCCCGCCCGATCAGATTTTTTGCGACGCAAAGGAGTATCGACGTGACCCGAAAAGCCAACTACGTTGTCGCTTACGAGGCAACCAAGCGTGGGCGGGAGGCCATTGAGCTTGGGGTCGCCCTCGCACGCCTGACCGACGCCGACCTGCACCTCTGCCTCATCCTGCCCCTCACCTCCCCGATGCCGGCCAAGATTCCCGCATACACCGCGGATTTCGAGACCCTGCTGGAGAACCAGGGACTCGAATGGCTCGAGGAAGCGCAGGGTTTTGTGCCCGCAGACGTGGTAGCCACCACCCACCTGCTCTGGGCCGAATCCACCTCGGAGGGACTCATCGAGGCCGCCGAGGAATTCGAATCCGACCGCATCGTGGTGGGTGCCGCCCGCGGCGGGCTGCTCGGCCGCTTCGCCATCGGCAGTGTCGCCAACGCCCTGCTGCACGCGTCACCGGTGCCGGTCGCACTCGCGCCGCGCGGATACCAGGCGCCGAAAAATACCATCAGCCGCATCACCTGCGCCATCGGAACCCGCCCAGGCTGGCAGGCGCTGCTCGACTCGATGATCGCCATCTCCGAAGACCTCCCCGTCGACCTGCGCTTTGTCACGCTGGTCGAACTGGATGCCGCGAAATCCCAGAGCGGCTCGAGCGACGAGCACCTCCTCTCGGTGCTCGACTACTTCAGTGAGCACTCCCGCGCCGCGGGCAGTGTCACCACCGAGGTCGCCGAGGGCCGCAGCATCGAAGACGCGGTGGAGGAACTCGAGTGGCTTCCCGACGAGATCGCGTTCGTCGGCTCCAGTCGCCTGGCCTCCCCGAGCCGCATCTTCCTCGGCACAACCGCGAACCGGATGCTGCGCTCCCTGCCCGTTCCCCTCATCGTTGTCCCCAACGTCGGCAGCTCATCCCGGACCAGCCCGACCAGGACCTGATCTCCCCGGCCGCGTCGGCCCTGTCGCCGCGCCGCCCACCCCCGTTTCCGCAGCATCCCGGTGACATCCGGCCGGACCGGCCTAGTTTCCTGAACCCGTTTTCTTTTCCCCGTAGCGTCACTGTCACCGAAGGACTATTCCCATGGCACACGAAGTCACCCCTACCAGCGCGTCGGACACACCCACGGGGTCGCCGGGGTCGGTCGACGAGAAAACGGGCCTGTCCGCGAAGGGCCTGTCTGCCGGGTCCATCGGACTGCTTGGCGCAACGGTCATCGGCATCTCCTGTATCGCGCCGGCCTACACCCTGACCGCGTCGCTCGGCCCGACCGCCGCCGCCGTGGGCACCCAGATGCCCGGCATCTTCCTGGTCGGCTTCCTGCCGATGCTGCTGGTGGCCCTCGGCTACCGGGAACTGAACAACGCGATGCCGGACAGCGGCACCTCCTTCACCTGGGCGACCCGTGCCTTCGGCCCATGGATCGGCTGGCTCGGCGGCTGGGGCCTGATCGTGGCAACGGTGGTGGTGCTTTCAAACCTTGCCGGGGTGGCGGTCGACTTCCTCTATCTCGCGCTGGCGCAGGCATTGGGCAACCCCGGCATCGCCGACCTCGCCGCCAACATCCCGATCAACATCGTGACCTGTCTGGTTTTTATGGTGGGGGCCTGTTACATCTCCTACCGGGGCATGGAAACCACCAAGTCGGTGCAGTACGTGCTCGTCGCGTTCCAGCTGGTGGTGCTCGTCTGGTTCAGCATCGCGGCGTTTATCCACTTCTCCGACGGGAGCGCCTTCGACGCGCTGCCGTTCGACGCCAACTGGTTCAACCCGTTCGCCGTGCCCAGCTTCTCGGCTTTCGCCGCCGGGGTGTCGCTGTCGATCTTCATCTTCTGGGGCTGGGACGTCACCCTCACCATGAACGAGGAGACGAAGAACCCCGAAACCACCCCGGGTCGCGCCGCCACCCTCACGGTTGGAATCATCTTCGCGCTCTACATCCTGGTGGCCGTCGCGACGCTGATGTACTCCGGAATCGGCACCGGGGAATTCGGCCTCGGCAACGAAGACATCCAGGGCAATGTGTTCGCTGCCCTCGCAGGACCGATCATGGGACCGTTCGCCATCCTGATGTCGTTGGCCGTACTGTCGAGCTCCGCGGCATCCCTGCAGTCGACGTTTGTTGGCCCTGCCCGCACCATGCTCGCGATGGGCCACTACAAGGCATTCCCCTCCCGCTTCGCCAGCATCAGCCCACGTTTCAAAAGCCCCAGCTTCGCCACAATCATCGCGGCCGTAGTGGCCTGGGGGTTCTATGCGGTGATGCGTGTGCTCAGCAACGATGTGCTCACCGACACGATCCTCACCCTCGGCATGATGATCTGCTTCTACTACGGCGTCACCGCGCTGGCCTGCGTCTGGTATTTCCGCGCTGAGGCGTTCCATTCGGCCCGCTCGTTCTTTTTCAAGTTCCTCGCACCGCTGGTCGGCGGCGTCATCCTCGGCGTGATCTTTGTCACCACGCTTATCGACTCCATCGATCCCGCCTACGGCAGCGGAAGCAACATCGGGGGTGTCGGCCTTGTCTTCATCCTCGGGATCTTCCTGCTGCTCGCCGGAGTTGTGTTGATGTTTGTGATGCGGGCAGCCAACCCGGCATTCTTCCGCGGCGAAACCCTGAAGCAGGGCAAGGCGCAGGGCTGACTGCCGCCCGGCGACGGGGCATTTTGACAGTGCGGCCCACGGGATGCCACACTGCGGAGCGCTCATCGCCCGGCGGCATTCGCCGCCGTCCCCACCACTTCACTTCCGGATGCTCCCGTGGGGGTGCGCAGTCGAATCGGGAAAGCACCCGGCGCGCACCACCCCGAGGAGTTTCCCGTGTTTATCGTCACCATCATCGTCACCATCCTCAGCGCAGTGACCCTGTCCATCTCGGCCGTCGGCAAACTGACAAAGATGCCCGCCGTTGTCACCTCGCTGCAGGGCGCCGGCGTTCCCCTGAACCGGTTCCCGCACCTTGCCGCGCTCGAGATCGCCGCGGCCGTCGGCCTGATCATCGGACTGTTCTGGTGGCCGCTCGGCATCGCCGCCGCAATCGGCGCGGTGCTCTACTTTGTGGGTGCGATTTTCGCCCACCTGCGAGTCGGTGACACCAAGGGTGTCAACGGTCCTGTCGTCCCGCTCCTGCTCGCCATCGCCGCCCTGGTGCTGCGCCTGCTCGGTAACTAACCAGGCGGTCGCGCGGTTGGGCGGCCGCCCTCCCGATCCGCGGACGGCGGCGAAGGTTCGGCATTGGCGCTTAAGATAGAACGCTGATGTCTTCCCCTACTCCCGAGCGCCCCGCTGCCGCCGAAAAGCCCACCTCTCCTGCCCCTGCCGCCCCGAATTCCGGCGCTTCCGGCGCAGGCCCCTCGGGCGAGGCCGGCGGAGGGTCCTCCGGTGGTCGCGGCCGCAATCGACGGGGCCGCCGCCCCCAGGGCGCTCCGAAGCCGGGAGGTACCGGCGAGGGCCAGGACACGCGCCCAGCACGCCGCCCCTCGGGCCCCGCCCGGTCCGACGATGCGAACATTCCGAACCCGGATGCTGCAGCGGCGGCAATCGCCACACCGGCGGCGGATTCGGCCTCCGGCAACCCCCGCGGGGAACGCGCCCCGGCGCGCGAACGCGCTTCAGATCGCACAGCAGATCGCAACCGTGATCGCGGCGGACAGCACGATCGCGCCCCGCAAGCTCCCCTCGAATACCCACCCGTTGTTATCAGCTACCCGGAAGAGCTGCCGGTCAGCCAGCGCCGGCAGGACATCGCCGACGTCATCGCGGCCAACCAGGTTGTTATCATCGCCGGTGAGACCGGGTCGGGTAAAACGACCCAGCTTCCCAAGATCCTGCTGGAGCTTGGCCGCAACAGCATCGGGCACACCCAGCCGCGCCGGATAGCGGCCCGCACGATTGCGGAACGTATCGCCGAGGAACTCGGCGAAGAGGTCGGTGCGACCGTCGGCTACCAGGTGCGGTTCACCGACCGGGTGGGTAAAAACACCCGCATCAAGTTGATGACCGACGGCATCCTGCTGAACGAGATCCACCGCGACCGCCTGCTGCGCAAATACGACGCGATCATCATCGATGAGGCGCACGAACGCAGCCTCACCATCGACTTCTTGCTCGGCTACCTCAAACAGCTGATGCCCCAGCGCCCCGATCTCAAAATCGTAATCACCAGCGCGACGATCGACCCGCAGAGCTTTTCCCGTCACTTTGACGACGCCCCGATCATCGAGGTCAGCGGCCGCACCTTCCCCGTCGAGGTGCGCTACCGCCCGCTCGTCGCCGAAGCCGCTCCCTCGGATGATCCGGATGAGGTGCCCGGTGCCGCCGTCGACGACAAAGACTTCCTCGAGGGAATCAACGCCGCCCTCGACGAACTCGGCCGGGAGTCTTCGGGAGACGTCCTGGTCTTCCTCAGTGGCGAGAACGAGATCCGCGATGCCGAAGAGAACCTGCGCGGCCGGGTGAACTCCGGCTCTCTCGGCGCCGGCACCGAGGTACTCCCCCTCTACGGACGACTGTCGGCAGCGGACCAACACAAGGTGTTCCAACCGTCAGCGAAGGCCGGCACCCGACGACGCATCGTATTGGCGACCAACGTCGCCGAGACCAGCCTCACCGTTCCCGGCATCAAATATGTGATCGACGCCGGCACCGCGCGCATCAGCCGGTACAGCGTGCGCTCGAAAATCCAGCGCCTGCCGATCGAGGCGATTTCGCAGGCCTCCGCCAACCAGCGCTCCGGGCGATCCGGGCGAACCAGCGCCGGCATCGCCATCCGCCTGTACTCCGAAGAGGACTTCACCAAGCGGCCCGAGTTCACCGAACCCGAAATCCTGCGCACCAACCTTGCCGCCGTCATCCTGCAGATGATTTCGCTCGGTCTCGGCGACATTGCCGCCTTCCCCTTCCTGCAGCCGCCGGATTCCCGCGGTATCAAGGACGGCCTCGACCTTCTGCGCGAACTCGGGGCGATCACCCCGGCCGGGGATCCCGAAATCACCAGGGTCGGCAAGCAGCTGGCACAGTTGCCGATCGACCCCCGCCTCGCGCGGATGGTGCTCGAATCAAAGGTGCACGGCACCACCCGGGAAGTCATCGCAATCGTCGGCGGCCTCAGCATCCAGGACCCGCGGGAGCGACCACTCGAGCGCCGCCCGCAGGCCGACCAGCAGCATGCCCGCTTCGTCGACCAGACCAGCGACTTCCTGACCCTGCTCAACCTCTGGAACTACCTCGAAGAAAAGCAGGCCGAACTCAGCAGCAGCGCGTTCCGGCGCCTGTGCAAAGCCGAGTACCTCAACTACCTGCGCATCCGCGAATGGCAGGACGTCTACCGCCAGATCTCTCGCCAGACCGGCTCGCTCGGCCTGCACGTCGGTAACGCCAGCGCCAACCCGGACGGAATCCACCGCTCCCTCCTCGCCGGCCTGCTCAGCCAGATCGGCATCAAGGACGCGGTCAAAAAGGACTTCGTCGGCGCCCGCCAGGTGCGTTTTGTGTTGTTCCCCGGTTCCGCCCTCGCCAAAAAGCAGCCTGCCGCGGTGATGAGCGCCGAGCTGGTCGAAACCAGTCGCCTCTTCGCCCGGATGTCCGCCGCCATCGATCCGGCCTGGGCCGAGACGATCGCCGGTGACCTCGTCAAGCGCAGTTACAGCGAGCCACACTGGGAGAAGAAGCAGGGTGCCGCCGTCGCCTGGGAGCGCGTCACCCTCTACGGTGTGCCCATCATCCTCAAGCGTCGTGCGCAGTTTGTGCGCATCGACGCCGCCTATGCGCGCGAGCTCTTTATCCGCCACGCCCTTGTCGAGGGTGAATGGCCGGGCGAGCAGAAAAACGACCACAACTACGACTTCGACCGCGCCAACCGGGCGCTGCGCGAAGAGCTCTCCGAGCTCGAGGAACGCACCCGGCGCCGCGACATCCTGTTCGACGACGAAGCTGTTTTCGAGTTCTACCACCGCCGTATCCCCGCCGACGTGCACTCGGTGCGCAGCTTCGAGGCCTGGTGGCGTAAGGAACGCCAGACCAACCCCGAACTGCTGACGATGACGCCGGAAACCCTCGCCGACAACACCGTGATTGTGGACGAGAACTCGTTCCCGACAAGCTGGCAACAGGGCGACCAGCGCCTGTCGCTGACCTACCGGTTCGAGCCGGGTGCCGAGGACGACGGCGTGACAGTGCAGATCCCGCTCGCCGTCCTCGCACGCCTGTCCCCCGCCGGTTTCGACTGGCAGGTTCCCGGGCTCCGCGAGGACCTCGTCACCGCACTGATCAAAAGCCTTCCAAAAGCCATCCGGCGGAATGTTGTGCCGGCCGCCGACTGGGCCCAGCGCCTCCTCGAGGCCCTGCCGACGGACGACCCGGAAGAGCTCGAGCAGATGGCGCTGACCGAGTTCCTCGCGCAGACTATCCAGCGCAAAACCTACACACCGGTGACGGTCGAAGACTTCGAGCTCGAACGGGTTCCCTCGCACCTCCTGATGACGTTTGCGGTGGTCAACGACCAGGGCAAAGAGGTCGCCAGGAGCAAAGACCTGCCGTCCCTGCAGCAGAAGCTGAAGAACCGCGTACGCGAATCCCTCGCCGTGGCCTCCACCCCGCACGCCCTCGAGCGGGATGGCATCACCGCGTGGGACTTCGGCGAGCTGCCGAAACTCGTGGATACCCGTCGGGCCGGCACCGTCATCCGCGCATATCCCGCCCTCGTCGACCGCGGCACCAGCGTCTCGATTTCGTTGATGTCGACTCCTCAGGACCAGGCTCGCGCCTCGGCCGGCGGCATCCGTCGCCTTCTCCTCCTCGGCATCCCTTCGCCGCTCAGCTATGTTCGCGACCACCTGTCGCAGGCCGAGAAACTGGCGCTGGCCACCAGTCCGTACCAAAACATCCAGGCATTGTTCGACGACTGCATGGTCGCGACGGTCGATGCCGGGCTGCGCGAGCACGCTCCCGACGGTTTGCTCTGGACCCGCGACGAGTTCGAGGCTGCGCGTCTGGCGATCTCAGCGAGGCTCGTCGACAGCCTGTACTCGACAGTCACCACCGTGACCGCCACGATGATGGCGTACCGGGACGCTGAGCGTGCGCTGCGTTCGGCCACCAACATGGCGCTGCTGCCGTCACTGACCGACGCTCGCGAACAGCTGGCCGGACTCATCTTCCCCGGCTTCATCTCGCGCACCGGCACCGCGCAGCTTCGCCACCTTCCCCGATACCTGCGCGGGATCACGAGCCGGATGGAGAAACTGCCGTCCGACATCGCCCGCGACCGCGTGTGGATGGCGCAGGTGCAGACGGCGCGCGACCGCTACAACGCCGCCGGCGGGAAGATTCCCCTGCCGTTCGACGCGCCTCACCCGATCATCAAGGTGCGCTGGCTCCTCGAAGAATTCCGGGTCAGCCTGTTTGCGCAGCATCTGGGTACCGCCGAATCGGTGTCGGTGCAGCGCATCCAGAAAGCTCTCACCGGAGGCTAGTGAGACCGGTGGCCGGCCCGATGCGACACTATGCCGTCAGGGACTTGACCATCACGAGTTCGCTCTGTGAAACATCCAGCAGGTAGGGAATTCGCTGCCCGGTCTCATGGAAACCACGCTTGGCGTAGTAGGCGCGCGCACGCCCATTGTCCTCGTGCACGTGCAGCGCGAGGGTGCTGCCGCGGTGCCTCGCCCAGTTTTCGGATGCTTCGAGGAGGGCATCGGCGACACCGGCCTTCGCGCCGCGGAACCGCGGCGTGACGTAGACGCCGACAAGCAGGGCTTCTGTCTCGAACTGGGGAACGTAGACGCCCATGGTGCCGACCCAGGTCGTCCCGCTCAGGGCGACGAGTCCGATGCTTGATGCGGAAGAACCTCGCGCTGCCCGCATACGCCATTCGGTCTCGGGGTGGTCCAAAGCGACCTCGAGTCGTTCTCCGAACGCGTCCGGGGTGTCTTCGAGCATTTCCAGCCGCTGCTCCCGAAGCTCCTGCCAGTCGGATTCGGCGGTGCGTCGGATCACAATCGGGGAATGCTTCATGGCCCCATGCTACGTGCGACGCCGACTCTGATCGCTCTGCCACCGCGGGCGACTATCCGATCCACTGCTCGGCTCCCATACGGCTGGTGCCCTCGAATTCCATTCAACCGGGAAGGTGACTCACTTCGCTGCGAAGGCTGGCGGTTCTCCCGTCGACCACGTGGATCGATCTGCCAACGATAAAATCTCATGGACTAGCCTGACCGCATGACTTGGGAACAATTACCTGTGGCCTGCCTCTGGCTCACTGCCGCGATTCTGGCTGGGGGCTACGCACGGACCCGCAATCGATCCGCCTACACGTGGTTTCTTCTCACCCTGTTCCTCGGCCCCCTGGCCGCGTATCTCCTCGTGGCATGGCCGCCGAAACAACCGCAGAGCAACAGCAAAGTGCCGATACTGCCCGACAGCGCCCGCTAACTCTCAGCCCCGCCGTCGTCGGTTGTTCTGAAGTGCCTAGTTGCCAACGGCTCTGCACAACGCGCCACAAGTTGAGAAATTGGCACATACAGGCTGGGAAGTCGATAGCGTCGCAGTCGTGACCGAGATGTATGACGTGCCCGCAGGATGGCTTCCCGCCTCCGCGTCGCGCAAACCGCTCCTGCTCGTTAATGCGTTCGCGTTCGCCAAAACGTTGACCCCGCCACCGGACCAGTGGACGCACTTTGCCAAGCTGCGCCCGGTGCCGTGGAAGCTCGTCGCGGGTTTCGTGACCATTGCTGCGGTGTGCGTCTGGGGAATCATTGCCACACTGACCCAGTTCGCCCACGAACTCATCCCCGCCCTGTTCCCCCTTGCGATTATGGGCGCAGGCGCGGTGTTCTTCGGGTGGGCCACCATCAAGTCCGTCACCTCCTACCGCACCCGGACAGGCTGGCCGCACCTACACGGCCTCGGGCTCGGGGAATCCGGTATCGCGTACCGTCTCACCGGTGGCGATTCCGACGTTCCCTGGGCTGCGATCACGTCCATCCGGGCGATGGTCACCAACGAACTCACTCCTTCCAAACCGGGGGTTCCGGTTCTTCGGGTTGAATACGGCGGATCGAAGGTCGACCTCAACACCGACATCCTCGGCGTCTCACCGCTCGTGCTGTACTGGGCACTGTTGTACTACTGGAAAAACCCGGCAGCTCGAGGGGAACTGGGAACAACTGTGGCCCAGCAGCGAATGGATGGCTGGCTGGCGCAGGTCACCGGGGGTTCCGCAGCGACAGTGGCAACCCCGAAGTAGTTGCATTCCAGGGTGAGACGGATCAGAGCCGAAAAGCCCGCACCTTCGGTTGCCGATTTGCCGGTGCTCCGTGTGCTCGAGAGGCCGAGATACGCGCCGGTACCGCGGAGCACCTCGACTGCACCCGCGGGTGTCGGGTGCCTTCAAACACGGCGAGCCCGGGTTCTTGCGGTGAAAGCATAAGATTGTTATGTACAGCGTCCAGTTCCTGCGGACGTGGATTCTTGCGGCAGCGCAACACCTCATAAAGCCCCACCCCCGCCGAAAGGATCAGGACCCGTCAGTGAGCGCCATTCTTGATGCCCAGAGTGACAACGAGAATAGGAAAACAGAAGACGAGTCGCCAGCTCACGTCAGCGATCCAATTCTCATCCAGCCGCACGGGATTTTGATCGCAGCGAATGCTGACCTGATCATCAGCCATGCCTCGCAGAACTGTCTCGCCTCACTCGGCGTCGAGGCCAGCGATCTCCTTGGCCGACCTCTTGGCTCCGTATTTGGTGCGGAATGGATCGACAACAACGGCATTTTTCTCCAGAGCCCAGAAAGGGGAACCCGCGCGGTCACCGCCATCATTGACGGCCAGCCGTATGACGTGATCATTCACCACGACAACGCGTCAACCGTCCTTGAGCTCGAACCGGTGACAACCACTCCCGGGGATATCGCTGCATTAGAGGTCTACGAAGCAATCCACGAACTCACCCAGGCAACATCGGCGGACCAGCTGTGGGGTGCCGCAGCGCGGGCGCTGCGGCGATTGACCCGATTCGACCGGGTGATGGTCTACCAACTGCACCCCGATGGTCACGGCGAGATTGTTGCGGAGGAGACTGCCGAGGGCCTGGAAACGCATTTCGGACTTCATTTCACCGAGACAGACTTTCCCAGCGGGTTGCGAACGGCTTATCTCGGCAAGCGCTCACGGATGATTGTCGACAGCGCCGCTGAGTCGTTTGCCGTGATCGGATCGACCGGACAGGACGCTGTTCCCCTCACCCTGGGTCGCGCCGAGTTACGCGGGGTTTCACCCCACGACCTGTACTTCATGAAAGCGCTCGGCCACGAATCCATCCTTTCTTTATCCCTTGTCCACCACGGCGAACTCATCGGCGTGATCACCCTCGCCAGCCTGACACCCCGTGTCGTTCCCCACAGCATCAGACTGGGGTTGGAAGCGCTCGCCAACCAGGTAGCGCTCCAGCAAAGCACGATGGCCGAGATCAATCGTCTGTCGGAGTCGATGCGCCGTCGCGGCATCCGGAACAGGCTTATGGACCAAGTCGTCTTCGGCGAGTCGACGGATGTCGCTGCTATCGCCGATGCGTTTTTCGCCACCGGGGTAAATGTGCTCGACCTCGTTCCCGCCGATGGCGCCATGATCTGTCTGGGGAGCCACTCTGCGTCCATTGGTTCAACCCCACTGATTACAGCGGTTCGCGCTGCCGCGCTACGACTCGGCACCACCCGGACGAGCCACTCGCTAGCCACGGCATCCCTCGCCGCCGAGCATCCGGAGGTAGCACGTCTTCTTCCGGAGGTGAGTGGTCTGATCCTCACCCCGCTACCCGGCTTCGACGGCTTTATCGCCTGGTTTCGTTCCGAATCCACGAGGAGCGTCAGCTGGTTCGGCGAGAACTCCCCTACCCACCCCGCGACGCCGACCAGTCCGCAGGTTTCCTTCCCGTCGTGGTCGCAGACCATCTCCGGCGAATCCGACGCGTGGGTCGGGCTCGAAGACGAGGCAGACGAGCTCGCACGTGATCTCACCGTCGCCATGCTTCGCCAGGCCGAGACACAACTCGCCACCCTCGCGATGCGTGACTCGCTTACCGGACTGCCGAACCGGCGGTTGCTGATGGATCGGATCGAACTCAGCCTGGCGACCCAGGAGGAACGCACCCGACTCTGGCTTCTGTTTGTTGACCTCGACTCTTTCAAGTCCGTCAACGACACTCTCGGCCACGATGCCGGCGACTCGTTGCTGGTCGAAGTCGCCCGCCGGATCCTTGCCACTACACGATCCCACGACACTGTCGCACGCCTCGGTGGCGACGAGTTCGTTGTCCTCTGCACCGATGTGACGCGGGAGGAGACCGAACTCATCGCCAGCCGCATCATTGATGCGCTCCGGCAGCCTATCCAGGGCAGAGACGGGACCATGACCGTCACCGCCTCCATTGGCCTTGCCGTCGCTGCGCCGTCAGTGTCGGCTGTAGAGCTGCTGAGAAGCGCGGACGTTGCGATGTATCGGGCAAAAGCGCTGGGACGAGACCAGCTCTCCTTCTGAGGTCGACCACAATTCTTCCCTTGCCCTGCGCACATCCCGCTTCCCCGCGTAGGGTGTCGGTATGTCCACGGCGGTCATCATCGATGCGGTACGCACGGCCTCTGGCCGCGGCAAGCCCGGTGGTGCGCTGAGCAGTTTTCACCCCGTCGACCTCCTCGCCACGGTGCTGTCCGGTCTCCTCACCCGCAACGATCTCGACCCGGCGCTGGTGGACGACGTTATCGGCGGCTGCCTCGCCCAGGTGGGCGAACAGGCGGTCAACATCACCCGCAACGCGGTGCTCGCCGCAGGTTTCCCTGAGTCGGTTCCTGCCACCACAGTCGACCGGCAGTGCGGCTCCAGCCAACAGGCCACCGCGTTCGCCGCGCAGGGTGTGATGGCCGGGGCGTACGACGTGGTTATCGCCTGCGGTGTCGAGTTGATGAGCAAATACCCGATCGGTGCAGCCACCCTCGGCCAGGATTCGTCGGGCCCGATGGTTGCCGCCCGCTATCCGGAGGGCCTGGTTGGCCAGGGCATCTCAGCCGAACTGATCGCCGCGCGCTTCGGCCTCAGCCGCGATGCCCTCGACGAGTACGCCGCACGCTCCCACCGGCTGGCAGCGGCAGCTGATTTCGGCCGTGAGATCCTCCCGGTGCAGTTGCCGGACGGCAGCTGGCACACCCTCGACCAGACCATCCGGCCAGGCACCACCACTGAGAACCTCGGGAGCCTCGCCCCGGCATTCGTTGACGAGGCGCTCGGCCACCGCTTCCCCCAAATCGACTGGAGGATCACGGCGGGCAACTCCTCGCCGCTCACCGACGGCGCGTCTGCCGTGCTGATCATGAGCGAAGAAAAAGCCGCCCTGCTCGGCCTCACCCCACGTGCCCGTTTCCGCAACTTCGCCGTGGTTGGCTCCGATCCCATCGAGATGCTGACCGGGATTATCCCCGCCACCCGACGCATCCTGGAACGCAGCGGGGTCGGCATCACCGACATCGACACCTTCGAGGTGAACGAGGCATTCGCTTCGGTCCCCCTCGCCTGGCAGCAGCAGTTCCACACCGATCCGGCACTGCTCAACCCGCGCGGCGGCGCGATCGCCCTCGGACACGCGCTGGGCTCCAGCGGCACCAGGCTGCTGACCACGATGCTGTCCACCCTCGAGCAGACCGGCGGCACCATTGGCCTGCAGGTTATGTGTGAAGGTGCCGGGATGGCCAACGCGACACTGATCGAACGGTTCTGAGATGAAATTGCGCTCTTTAACCGGATCAGCGGCACCCGTCGCCCTGGTGACCGGCGGCGCGTCCGGGCTCGGCCTCGCCACCGCGTGTGCGCTGCGCGACGCCGGCGCGACGGTGGTCATCGTTGACCTGGCCTCCTCCCTCGGCGTGCAGGTGGCCGCGCAGCAGGGCCTCATTTTCTGTGCCGCCGATGTTGCCGATGCCGACCAGATGGATGCTGCCATCCGGGTAGCCGGGCACCAGGGCGACCTGCGGGTGGTGGTGGCCTGCGCCGGGATCGCGACGGCGGGCCGCGCGGTGGGCAGGCACGGTCCGCTCGCACTGGCCGAGTTCGAGCGGGTACTCCGGGTCAACCTCACCGGTACCTTCAACACGATCCGGCTCGCGGCAGCGGCAATGATGACGAGCGATCCGCTCGGCGAAGAGCGCGGTGTCATCGTCACCACGGCTTCGGTCGCGGCGTTCGACGGCCAGGTCGGGCAACCGGCGTATGCAGCATCCAAGGCGGGCGTGGCAGGGATGACCCTGCCGCTCGCGCGGGAATTCGCACCCCAGCTCATTCGTGTGGTCTCCATCGCGCCGGGGATCTTCGAAACCCCGATGATGTCCTCGCTGGAATCGAAGGCGCAGGAGTCGCTGGCCGCGCAGGTACCGCATCCGTCGCGCCTTGGCCGTCCGGAGGAGTTCGCGGCCCTCGTGCTGCATATCGTCGACAACCCGATGTTGAATGGGGAAACGATCCGCCTCGACGGCGCCATCCGCCTCGCGCCCCACTAAAACGTGGTGTTGCTCCGGGCGCCATGGTTTGCGCGCGGCACCAGAAGCCGGGAAATGCGCCCGGTTTGCTTCGAAATTGCCGCGTTCGATTGTCCCGGTGACGTCGCCGCGACAGACTGGAAAAATGCGAATCAAAGATGTTTCGTCCGCCCACCCGACCGACCAGCGCGTGATAAACATCGCCGAGGCACCGGGGGCGACAGCGCCCCATCCGTCTGCGGAACCCTCGGTGATTTCTCCCGCGGTTCCACTGCCGTCCCGCGATTCCGGGGTGGTGACGGTCGAGAAGACCCTCGCGATCCTCGAGATCGTCGCCGAACGAGGCGGCGCTTCCGCCAAGGAAATCTCCGACGCGCTCGGTTTCCCCCTCCCCACCGTGTACCGGCTACTGCAGACCCTCGTCGCCAGCGACTACCTTGTGCACCTGCGCGGTGAGCGTCGATTCGAACTCGGCTACAAACTCGACCGGCTCGGGGTGTCCCTGCACCGCCAGATCGGGGTTCCCACCCCGCTGCGCGCCGAGATCGCCCGGCTGCACGCGACCGCGCACACCGCCGGCTACTTCGCGGTTTACCGGGGAGCAGACGTGGTGGTGGCATATGTCGTCGACAGCCCGCAGCACCCCCGCCTGACGCCGCTGAATTTTGGTTTCCACGAGGCAGCGCATGCGACGGCGTTTGGAAAAATCCTGCTCGCCGGGATGAGTATCGACCAGCGTGACCAGTACCTCGATGTGCACGGCACCGCCAGGTTGACGGCCTCGACCATCACCGAGCGCGACGAGTTGCACACGCATCTCGCGCAGGTCGCCACGAGCGGCATTGCGTGGGAGCACGAGGAGTTTGTGCCCGGCATGATCTGCGCCGCCATCGGGGTGCGCAACGGGGCGGGCATGATTGTGGGTGCGGTGGCGATCAGCGCACCGAGTAATGAGATCCCGCGCGGTCGCGAGGCGGAGCTGGAGCATCAGCTGCGCGACACTGCGAACCAGGTCAGCAAGTACTACCGCTCGGGGCAATTGCGCCGCACGGCCGGCTGACAAGATACGGGATGCTGCACCGCAGGCGCCCGACGATCGACGCTATACCGAGCTGTCGAGCATCCCCTGCAGTCGGTTGTATTCATCAGCATTCGTGTTCCATTGCGCCACAATCTCGTTCCCGGACGGGATCAACGAATTCACGTCTTCAGACAATGCGTTGGTCACCCGGGCGAGCTCGTTGACTTCGGCGGCTTTCGCATTAGCGGTATCCACTTCGTTGCGTGTCGACAGTGGAATGGCCACCAATGCGGCGTACTCGTTTGAGGCGACAACGTAGTTGGCCTCCGCCGCGGTGAAGGCGGCGCGCGCCGTCGCAATTTCAGCATCCCGCGTCTCGGACTGGGATTTTAGGTCGGCGACTATTGCCTCCAGCTCAACGAATCGGGCTCGTGCGGAGGTGTCCTGCGAAAGGACTGCCGTGCGGTCACTGAAATACAGCGAATAATGCTGTTCGAGCTGTTCGTCGAGGCCGGCAACGGTAGTGCCGAGAATTGAATGTAATTCGTTGATCATGATCGGGTCGCCCACGTCGCTGGCGCCGTAACTCTCGATCGATGCCGCTACGTCGCGCTCCACGCGCTCGTCGCTGCGCGCGACGGTGTACGCCGCCAGCAGGGCCGGCTCGAGCGCGTCGCGGTCGGCCTGCGGCAGCCCCTGCCACGCGGCGTGCAGCATCTCGTGTGCTGCGGTGACCTCCTGCGTCCCGGCGAGTGCCGGTTCGGTGACGGCGAAAATATAGATCCGGCCCGCGCTGAAACAACCGAGCGTGCGGTGCCCCGAATCGTCGGTCGAGCAATACGACCGGTACTCGGCACCGGCGGCAATCACGGGTTCCGCATCATAGAAGTGGTTCTGGCCGAGCGTCGTCATCGCCGTGTTCTCGGCCAGCGCCTGTACTGCTGCATTCGACGGCCCCTTGTGCACCTCCTCGATCGTCGGAGCCGGCACAACCGTAGTGCCGGTCGAGATGGCGAACGGCGACTGTGGGTCGAGTTCGAACAATCCGAGCACATTGGCGCCATACAGCGCGGCGATTATCGCAGCGACGAGGATGCTGCCAAACACTGCGGGGCCGGCGGGGCGTGGCTGGCGTGGCCGGCGATCCGCCCGGGGCAGCCGTCGGCGGCCTTGGGGACTGCTGTTAGACATCGGGGTCCTCACTCACCGCAACGACCGCAGCGCTCGATTCAGGCTGCTCCACCGCATCCCCCAGCAAAAACTACAGGAGACCACCGGTACGGCCGGTGGGATTTCTGCCGATTTCAGGAGCGTCGAGTGTCACCCGGCCCACCACGGGTGCCTTTGTGCGGCTCTTCGATAAACCGCAGGTTGTGCACGGTGGCGGATTCCGTCATCAGAAGGTCGAGGGAGGCGACAAACAGCCGGCCGACCTCCTCGGCGGAAATTGTATTGTCCGGAACATCAACGCGGAAGTCCTGCGCCTGCAACCCGCCGCCGTTCGAGAACACGATCTCGGCGTCGAACACGGCACGATACTGGGAAGTCACAACTCTGTCCTTTCCTGCTGCTTAGTGAGGGGGAACCGGGCGAGAAGGTGCAAGCACCCGCCCTATCGGGGTGGGGCCGCCGGGCGGACAGCGCGGACTGCCTCGAGGGCGATGGGTGGCAGCAGCGCGATGGCCGGGAGGTCCGCGTCGATAAAAGACTGCGGTTTCCGCTCGCGCAATAGTGTGACGCCATCCCGCACCCAGGCGAAGGCGGGGTCGTTGAGGATAAGGCGATAGAGGGTATCCAGGGTGGTCGGATGCTGCGCCGCGAGTAATTCCAATACCGCCGCGCCAACGTTGGGGTCATCGAGGTACCGGAGCACCGTGGCGCGCCCGGCTTCAGTGGTTTCCGCATCACGGTGCGCCTCAGCGGCGGCGGCGTAGTCGGTGGCGAAGGTGATGCCGCGAAGCGGGTGGCTGAGAATCGCAACGTCGTCGCTGTCCAGCAGGTCGACCGGGAATTCGCCGACAGTCGCGGTGGCGGTGAAGGCTGTGCCGGTACCGCCGGGCTCGACGGCCGCAGCGTCGGCCGCGTCACACTCGGCGAGGTAGTTGTAGAACTTCTCCTGCATCTCGATTCCGGTACCGATGATGACGTCGGCGTCGAACAGGCTGCGGAAGATGCCGTGCTGGCCAGCGGCCAGTTGCACTGCCCGTCGCAGGTTCGCAGGATTGCGGAAAGCGGCCGTGGGATCGAACGCGAGCAACCGCGCAACCATGGAACCCACCTTGAGGCGGTCTCGTGCCGGAAGAACAGTGAGGGTGCCGCTGGTGATCCAGGCGGGTCCCACGGGGAGCAGTCGTGCCTGCAGGTAGCTTCCGCGCGGGGAGGAACGGGTGGCGTCGGCGCCCTCCGGGACGAAGGCCTCGTACGTCATCCCGTCGATGAGGTTATCGAGTTGCAGCAGCTCGTTGTCCCGTGCGGTGACGAGGAACAGACCGTAGACGGTGTCATCGCGCCAGCTGGCCAGCAGCTCCTCGTCGTCGACTGCCAAGCCGGTGGCAACATCGAGGAAACGCTCCAGCAGTGTGCGGCTGCCGGCCGCTCCCGCGGTGAAGAGCAGTTCCTCGGCAGCCTGGGTCCAGGCGTCGTCATTGCTGGCGACGTAGGGGCGAACGGCGGCGATCCGTGCCTGCAGGATGGGGACGAAGCGCGGCGAGTCCACGTAGTCGACGAGGGTATTTTTGAGTTCGACGGCGTGCTGCACCTGGTCGCTGAAAGTCATCCAACCATTGTGGCAAGATTTACCCGCCGTGGAATCTCTCCCATAAAGACTCCAGCGCCCGCCGGCACCCGGGTTTCCCCGGATGCGGCGGGCGCTGGAACGAGGCGTTCTGCGACTACTTCGCTTCCCACCAGGGGGCGATCACGGCACGGGCCAGGGTGTGGCCCGACAGGTTGAACGCGAGGAACGCCGGCGTCGAGCCGGGGTCGATACCGAGGGATTCGACGTCCACGGCGTGCACGGCGATGAAGTAGTTGTGCTTGCCGTGCCCGGTGGGCGGTGCCGCTCCGAGGTAGCGGGCAATGCTGGCATCGTTTTTCAGTTGCCAGGCACCCTCGGGAAGTCCCGATCCGGTGTCGTCCCCGGCACCGCTATCGAGCGACGTGGTGCTTGCGGGGATGTCGGCGACTGCCCAGTGCCAGAATCCGCTGGCGGTCGGGGCAGTGGGGTCGTAGACGGTGACCACAAAACTCTTGGTGCCTTCGGGGAACCCTTCCCAACTGAGTTGGGGGCTGGTGTCTGAGCCACCGGCACCGAAAATGCCGCTGACCTGTGCGGTGGGCAGTTCCT